>Ga0123342_1001640_pt1 | contig 37622 bp, 17 predicted proteins | sample Turbeawhitnodule_FD_89960 | JGI IMG/M metagenome (GOLD analysis project Ga0123342, IMG submission 89960) | Root nodule microbial communities of legume samples collected from Mexico - Turtle bean Mexico white nodule | ecosystem: Host-associated > Plants > Roots > Nodule | place: Mexico: Nepantla...
ATATATATTTATAAATAAAAAAACTCAGAATAAATGTATTTAACATAAATATGTCACTAAATTTAATATTTATGATTGTATTAATTAAGTTCCTTATACAATCATCTCAAGGTTGACAAATTTCACTAGACATAAATGTATTTAACATAAATATGTATAATAATTATTTTTTATGATTTATGAATATTAATTAATTAAGTTCCTTATACTATCATCTTAAGGTTGACAATTTTCACTTGACTAGCCGTTGTGTTCCGTGTTCCATGTTCCAAGGTTATTTATGGAATTTCAAATTAACTAAATTGGTAGTACATAAATAAAATAAAACAAACTTGTACTTCTTATAAAAACTAGTTAATGGAATTTCAAATGAAGCAAATGGTAGTACAGTTGGTGAATCAAACAACTCAGATTTGAGAATATGGCAAACAATTTGTATTGGAAATGTTTTGCTTCACACTCAATAACATATCTTTGACATACAATTATAATAATATAATTATATTTTTAATTAAAAAATAAAATAAATATAATTAAAATAATATTTAATTAATATGTAAAGTGAGTGTATTTTATTATGTATAGTGTCAAATGTCAGAGTATCACCACTCATTGGTATTGTATTAAAAGATTTACGCAGAAGAAAAAAACACAAGAGTTTAAAATATTCTATTTTCTTATGTGTACCCTTAAAGATTAAAGGAATTTTAGTGGAGATGAAAAATAATTTAATTTTTGGAGCACAATAATAAAATTATTTTAGAGATTTCATTTATCATTTCCTACCTTTTATTAGTACTTTTAGTACAATGATATCTTATTTTAAATGATAACAAAACTATCTTGTTTTAAAAGTTTATTATGACAGCTTATTTAGAAGTTTGATTTGTAATACATCCTTCAGTTAAATTGCAGATTTGATTCTTTATGCAAGTAAAATGCTTAATATTTTAAAACATTAAAATGTTTTTTATTTCGAAGTAAAATGTATTGTTAGTTCTCTAACTCGATTAATAACTCTAAATTAATTAATTTTGATTAATTTACCATGATTTATTGTTGAATTAGAAAACTTATTTAATCAAATGAATAATTTAAGTGAAATATTATTATTTTTTTGTTAGTATCCAAAATAAAAATGATATGATATGCACAATTTTGTTAATCAATAAATATTATTTATTAATTTGGTAGTTTACAGTGTAAAGAATTCAAAATCATCACCTATTCTCCTCTTTTCATTTTTATTCATACACACCTAATATTTAACTTACAAAAATAGTATTGTTGTAATTTATTTTGTTTTCATAGGTTAAAAAAATTAATATAAAAATTAACTTGAATATGGATACACATATTTTTTACATTATTGAAGGAAAAAAATTCTTAAAATATATACAATTTTAAAAAATCATTATTATTAGAATAATTTTTAAATCATAATTTTTTTTTCATAATGAATTACATCATTAGTTGGTGCACATATCCTCTAGCAAAGCAAACCATTACTCTGCAGCAAAAGAATAACAAAACAAAACAAATGGGTTTGCCAATGCCAAAAACACTACAAAAGATATATTTGGAATCATCCCACTCAATTTCTGAATTCTACCTTGTGCACAAACAGGAACAGAAGAAGGGTACCTAGCAGAATAGAGATAAGATTGCACGGTTTTAACGTTTGATTATCCTTGTCAGCAATTTCTAGCACTTTCCAACTTGTACAACTAGTGGACCTACGAAGTAAATGTTCTTTCTGAAAACTCATTGTGCACAAGGACCCCATATTCCATTCCCTAATAATAATAAAAAAAACTGCATTTCTCATTTCCATGGAATAAACCATACCAGCAAAGCTCACCTGAGTCCCTGACACTCAAGATATTTCTCATGCCTCACCAAATCTAGCAAGTAGAAATGTGACATTGATTTGGGAACAGAAGTTATAAAAAACATTACATTATTTTTGTTCGTCTGATGAATCTTTTGCATTTAGTAAAACATTGATCTGTTGTCACAGAACAGCCACTAAAGAATTGTATATTCTAACTGACATCTTTAAATGGTTGATACTCAAGAGATTAGAATAGTTGTAAGATGATGCATACATAACTGTTTTGAAACTAAAGCTAAAAATGGTAGCTTGCTGCTATCGGCTTTTGTCAATCTGACCTTCAGAGCACACGAAAAAACATTACAAAAGTTGCATAAACATTTAATAAAAGTGAAAAGGAGAAACTCCAGTCATTGTCCACACTCATTGTGCAACATGTTTAAACATTAAAAAAAATGTCATACTTGGTCTAGGTTGGGTCAAGTATAGACACAAACAAAGAAGGGGAATTCATGGCATTTAGACTGAAGTCAAGGAAGGAGGAAGACCCCTGCCAAATCATCCATTCAGTCCAAAATGTCACAAAACAGAAACAAAACAAGCCAATTATTCAACCTAAGCAACAAGGGGAGAGAGAAGTACAAATTAAACATCACTAAATTAACCGAAGTAAATAAACTTTGCCCCTGCATGCACCAAGTGAGCAGTTACTACTCAGTGGTAATTATCTCTTGCGACTCCCCCTTGGAGGATCCGGGTGAAAAACATGTGCGGGAACTAGCCAGTGGCGAAAAGGTCAAAGAATCCTTTCTGGGAGAATCCAAAGATCGAAAAAGAAGGTGCTTCATTGCGTGAATCAGGTCATGGGTGGGTTTGTTGGGAGGACTAGAAGCGAAAGATCTGAACTTCATGTGACGCTTCAGTGCTTCATCGGTGCTAACATCAACATCTTTCAACTTCAAACCCTCTTCTTTCACTGCCTCAGTACACAGTCCACAAATCCAACGACCCTGATACCTCTCCTTCACACCGTTAATGTAACGCGCTGTGCACTCCTCCGTCAGCCCGCAGCAGTAGCACGTCACTGACCACACCTCAGCCTCCGGCACCGGCACCGTCGTCCCTGTCTTTTCCATCACAGCCATCACCCTGAGCCACATCAATTCAAAAAAGAACACAACAAAAGTTAACACCATGAAATGTTTGAACTTTGAGCGGAAGATTTATTACTAATGGTAATAATTTAGGAGACAAAAAACCATACAAATTAGGGTGTTCAGGTTACAGTTTGAAATGGTTGGATTTTGAAAAACAAAATGATGTTTTAGATTTAAGAGGCAGTGCATTACCCTGTTGTGAACAATGCAAGCAAATGGGGGCAGAATGGAAATCACAGATAAATTGAAATGATAATAGTGTGTTGTAAGTTGTATATATTTGAATGAGGATTTATCGCTCCTTCTCCCACTGAATTTCCCCACCTAAGAGCACAACCCCGAATGATGTATGGTGCATCTCAGAGCCTTAGTTGGCTCCACTGGCGATTCTAGGAATCCAATTCAGTGAAAGAAAATGCACCCCTTTTGCTCTTTCATCTAGATCTGTGTTTCTGTTTGTTGTGTTGTCTTTACCTTCACTTTCAGAAGTGCAGAGACAGAGACGATGGATAGATGAATTGAATGGTGATAAGCACTACTATCTATCTATGCGTTTTTGTTCTTAGCTTTTGCGTTTATTTATTAGTACTAATTTCTTATGGGTTGCATAGTTTTAACCCAAATCTCAAACCAGTATATTTCTACTCCCAATCATTGGCAACTTCGTGGCAGTGACACAGTAATTTTTATATAAGTTTCGGAGTTGTCCCAGGTAATGTTTTTTTTTTCACCGTGATGTTTCTTCAGGGGAAAATAAGATATTTGTGCATTCTTGATGGTGGCCTTGATAAAAAAAACTGAGTGACACGTGGAGTCATGGGATTGGGTAGCAATGAAGGTTTTGGTGTGGGGTGCCTTGGGACAATAAATGTAGGGTTCTTGGGAGTTGAGAGCTAAGGTGGGAGTGAGAGATTCTTGACATTGCCAGCTGTGACGACAACTACCTCTCTCGGCTACATTGAAAACGTGAAATCCACGAATAATTCTTAAAAAAACTCTGCTTTATTTTTCTCGGATTAGGATCCCTCTCATCCCAAAAAGAACTGCAGGACATTGAGAGATTTTATAGAAAGGTATATCTTTTTAACCGCATTTAGTATTACTTTTTTATAATTTTATTCTTTAAGAATAAAAACATATATATATATATATATTTGTTAATGTTTAGCATATATGTATTTTTATAAATTTGTGAAAAAACTCTTTTATAATTTTTAGCTTGTGTCTTTGACATACAGATTAGCAAGATCTTTAAGGAAATTATAAAAGATCTTATTATTTGGTTTCTTTATGACATTTATTGGTTAAAACAAAAATGTTGAATTAAAAATTATATAAGAATGGTTGCATTTATTTTGTATTTTAATGATTTTTTTTTTATTAATTAAATCTTTGAAACACCTGTTAACATTTATCACATATAAATCAATGTATGCATGCAGATCAATTGAAGACTGGGAGAGATCCAATTTAGTCCATTATGAACTGAATGCTTTTGAAATAGGATTCAACCACAATATATTTTTTAAATATTATATGAGTTTATTCAAATTAATTGAATTGTGTTGATTAGGTTTAATGTGAAACCGGTCACATTTTCCTTTTTTTTTTCTTTCTTCTTTTTAATTTTTATTTCTAATTTTCTCATCATTTAAAATTTATAATTTCATTCTACACATTTAAAAAAATTAGATTCTACCATAAATGTTATGTAGTTTAAATGTTGTGAAGCATTAGTACCTAATTCAAATTTAATTTAAAATAAATATTATTTTACTTTAAAAATAATTTAATTTTTTCTGGTAATGGTTGAACATTTTGTTAATTTAAAAGTATTTTTTTTAAACTAGTTTAAGGCATAGCTAAAGTTTTCTATTAGGATTATGAGAGTTTAATCTCACACGTGTGTTATAACTATTTATTTTTATTTTAAAAAATAGAATAAATGAGACTAATAGAAGTATTCAAACTCATTATAAAAAGTCTTAATATATAATATATTTAAAATAATTTTAATCTTCAAGTTTTTCAACAAGAACCTATAACAAAATCTCCTATAATGTAACTAGAGTTTATTCTCATGTGCATTGTGCAAATCTTAACTATCTTCCAAAACACTCAACCATCAACTTTGGTTTAAACTCCAAATAAGATAAAATCCTTTCTCAATGTTCTAAAACATGGTAACTAAGAAACTATTATTGAAAGAGTTCATTGTTTTTTCTATGCATGTTACATATGCATTAAAAGCCCTTTTTTCCAGAGAGAAAAAAAAAAGATTATAAAGAGATATATGTATTTGTATTTTAATTCCTATTTGGATTCTTTTATAACATATCCTTATTATGATTGTTTAAGTCATCTCCCAACTATCTTTGTAATATAAAAACACTAAAAATATGTTGTTTACATAGTATTTTTTTATTAAAAATGACATTACTTCTTAAAATTTAAATATTATAAACTATGATCATTTATATATTTTTATAATATTATTTCTTTCTATATTAATTCCACAAAATCAAAGATGTTCTAAATGTACTTTTTAAAATATTATTTTTCTCCATATTAAAATTCACAAAACCAAACACATTAAACACAAACTATCAATCAAACACAAACTATCAATTACGAAGTGATCTAATGTGTTATAAAACTTTAATATTCTAAAACTTTTTTATCAAATTATTTTCTGGTTATCAAATATGTTAATTTTCTATATTTTTTTCAGAATTTGTTCTTCCACCAGATAAAATTTCAACATGATCTAATGAATTTGTTATTTTTTTTTATATATAAAATTCATTGCAATACCATTAAATACAAACATTGAATAAAATAAAATATTACATCCTAATTAATTAGTACAACTTAAAAAATTAAGAAACACATTTTTACAGTATTATTGTTAAAATCACATATCAAAATAATTACACACGATAACTAACTTAATAAATTCACATAAAAAAGTCATAGAATATTAAAATAGAAATGAATTTAGTTGTACGAAAGGATATATTATAAAAAAATTATTAAATAAAAATTAATTTTAAAAATTAAAAATAATTTATTATTATATTAACTAAATTAAATATCAATTAAATAATAATTATTTAATATAATAATGAATTATTTCTTTTTTAAAATTATTTTTTATATAATAATTTTTTTTATAATAATAACTGACAATAAAATTAATTTTAAAAAAATTTAGTACTTCAATAATAATGAAAAATAACATTGATAAAACAATATAAAAAAAAAACAGTAGGAGAATAGTCACCTTGATTGTAAATTAAATAATCACTTTGATACTATATGTGTCTTGAAATGATAAATTTTATATTTTTCTCTACAAAATTATAGAACTATAAATTTTAATATTTGAATATAAATTATTGATCATATATTAATAAGGTAAACATAATAATTGAGTGTTGGACAACTCTCAAATAAGTCCAAAATTGGTTGGGGGAGAAAAAAACAAATTTGGTAATGTCATTTTCATGAATGACCTCTAACATGTACATCTATCACATGTGAAGTTAATTGCTTTGTACTTGATTTGATTAGTATGTATCTTAAACTATAAGATTTACTTTTAGTTTAAATTTACTAATTCTACATAGAATTTAATTAGTTAAAATTATTTAATTACTTTTTTTCCACCTTAATAATTAATGGTGATTGGTGAGGAATTTATTGTTGAAATATTGTCCACGATTCCTTTTAAAAAAAAATTGTCCATGAATATAATCGTTACCACTACCTATTTTTTAAATTAGGTTTTTCTAAATTTATTCTTATTATTTCTTACCAACAATATGTACTGTGTTTTCTTACTAGTAATCTTTGTACCATATAACATCAATGATGCTTATAAAAAAACAATATTCTTGTGTAATAAAAAAAAATGTTGACCATGAATTTTGATCAACACAAGTCTCTTTCAAAAAGTTTTTAGTGAAAAAATATAAAAATTTACACCTTAATTTTATGGCTAATCAACTTCTGACACAATGCATGTAAGTTTAAGAAGTTCTCTCTTTCAAATAATAAACCTTTTAATTTCTAAGAACTATTAAAGTTATAAAGAATTTTGATCTACATAATATATTAAAGTAAATTATCACTTGTATCTTGTTACCTAATTGCAACTAAAATCCCACCCTAAGAAAATGATTGTTAAATTTATCAAAATGAAATTAAATATTTTTAAAATCAGAGTAGTCATTTAATTGATAAGGACTATAAGAATTTATTTGTTTGCCTTAAAATAAGTGTGTGAATGAATTAATTACAAAGTCATAATTAAATGTAATATATGTTTAAATTTTAACATTTAATTTTGTATTTGAAAGTGAATATGAGAAATGTGTGCTAGTGAAATATTTTATTAGAGGGTGAGAATAATATTATGGGTAGTAGGGATGTTAAAAAAGTAAGACTTTGTTTTTTGACTTGTTAGATTGTGGCAGAAAAAACAAATAAAAATGAAGGTCATGAGTTGTAAGATAAAAGGGGTGTCAATAGTAATTAAAAGTTCTTTATTCACAAAAAGACAATTATTATTCTCTTATTTTTCACTTTTTTTCTTCTAATTTTATTCTATTCACTAAAGCTTGTTAAGACCATCTCCCCTCTATCATTTTGTGATTTTAAATTAACAAAAGAAAGTCTATTGTAGTTTTAAATTATATGTTTATGATATTTGGTAAAGAATTTATGATTTGTTGAAAAGTTTAAATTTTAAGTGTGAAGTTTTTCATGTTCTTAAACTATTAACAAGAATATGAGGATTGAACTGTTTATTTATGTTTTGAAATTATTAAAAGGATAGCTGCACTTGTATAGAAATACAAATTGAATGAAGAATTCAATAATAAGTTAAGGCAAGTAAATTTATATAAAATTGTTATATACATATATTCATTTATGATAGGCAAAATGAATAATTATACATTGAGGACAAATCTAGTAGTAAATTATTCTTTGAGATTTCATTTATTAGTTATGTTTTGAACTTGGTTTTGAAATTTTCATATCATAGTATAGGTGGTTTGGAAAAAAAATTAATATTTTTTAGGCTAATCCAATCTGTTTTTAAAATGTTGATACTTGTATATATTATTTAAATAAAATGTATTTAAGTGATTATTCTCGAATGAGGTTGGAACCAAAAGAACGATTGAAGTACTTCTCAGTCAGTCGATCAAGTCTTCCTACCTTCCTCTCAAAGCGGGCTCCTCACTCTCCTTTCGCTGCTTTACTTCTCGTCCTCCCAAAGTCCAGACTTGGATGCTACCTGCAGAAAGTACTCTGACGCTCAAGTAAGTATTCAGTATTCGGTACCCAACACTATTAATATTGTATGATGACGTACCTTATTCTTAAAATCAGTGTTATTTATATTTTTTTATTGGTCCTTTGTTATTGGGTCGAATTAGGGAGTTGGGTTATGCTTAGGAACACATTACCTAGTGTTTGATTGTTGATTAGTCTCATTAATCCTGTTTAGTAGTAATAGTCTTATGGTGTCGGTCAGCTTGCCGAGTCATGGTCTCGGTCGTACAAACCCTATCGGTACACTTCCCCAGGCTCGAGGATATTTAATCTGAAGAGTCTTTGTCCAAGACCATTGTTACGGTTAGGTTTTCCTTAGATTGGACGTGATGTTAACAGTTGACGCATGACGTGACGTGTATTAATGACAGGGTTTTTTGGCGCCATTTGTTATGAGTCGTTGGATCGAGGAAAATTTAACTATTGAGATGAAAATGACTTATTATTTTAATGATATGGAACTCAAAAGATTAAAGTACTAACGGAAGAATATCTTCAAAACAAAACATATATTGTTCTTCAAGTGATATTCCTTTGTTTTATTAACATGTTTTACTTATTTAAGTTTATTTCAAAAAATTAATGTTTAATGATTATAAATCAATGTTTTATTTATATTTCTAAAATCTTATTTCACTTATATTAGTTATGTTGGATATTGAATAATTTCTTATATGTTATTTGAAGTGAGATAAAAAAATTTATATGATTTGTGTGAGAGGTAGTTATTATGTTGGTAATTTTTACTTATAGTGAATATAGTGTGAAAATGGAGTTACAAAATGTATTGACGAAATATTTAATCTTTGACTCATAGTTTAAATTGTATAAATTGAAGTATTAAGTGTTGAAAAATAAATATAAGATTTTGTTATCCGTTAAGGGGAAAAAAACAATTAGAAACTTTATGTGAAAAGAATTATCTACCATATACTAGTTTCAATTAAAAAAATATCTGAAAAATATGGACTAATCATGTCCATACTAAAAAATAAGACAAATATTAATATTAAAATTTTGAACTCAATATTTCAAAAATATGATTTATAACATTTAACAAAATAAATGTTAATGTTAAGGAATGAGTAAATGCAATGCAGTGGATTGTCTAGTGCTCAACATATACCATTTAATGCATAAAAAGTAAGCAAATTTTGAGTATTGATATTTTTAATTGATCTTTCAATGAATTTAATTACAAATAATTTAATTTGCATGTTATTTGAAACACAGAAGTGAGTTAACCAAACAAATACCAATCAACTCACAAATCACGTCAATCAATTAATTGAGTTTCTCATTTCCGTCTAAGTATATAAGTGTGAGAATTTTAATTTTTTACCTCTCAAATTAAGCAAACAATAAATTATTCAAAATAAAACAAACTAAACAAGATTTTCAATTAAAGAACAAAATTAAATTGTCAACAAACATTTAAAATTTAAAAAAACTAAATCGTTTAACATATAGAAATCGTTTAAATTGCATAAAACATAAAGATTTTAATATGAAACCACACAAAAATCAATCCAAAAAAGTATGACCTTAAAAAATAATTACAAAGAAAAAAAAAAGTGAAACAACAGAACGTTAGCATGTCTCCCCGTGTAGAGCGTCTTTCGTTCTTAGGTGTTGTATCCATTTATAAGTTTTTTTTCTCGCAAATTTCAGATTTTGTTTCAAATATTGTTTCCACTATTTTTTTTTTCCATATATTTGTAGATTTTATTTTTGAGATTTGTAGGTTTTATTCTCCAATCTTTTTATCATATTTTATTTCCACTTTTATTTTACATATTGTGTTTCTAAATATATTTAGAATAAGTGGATTGAACTTTTACTTGTTGGTGTGAGTCCATATCATAAGAATCTAGAGTAACATACTTCATACATCAACTTAACTTTGTAGTCTTCAAAGTATTTTATATTAGAATAAACCATTTAGATTTCAATATATCATCAAAACAAGACAATGGTAATGGAATTAAAAAATATGAATTTAATCAATAATTTCAATTTAAGGTTTAATTAAACTCAACTGGATAAATTCTCAAATTAAAACATTAAATTTATTTTGAAATAGATCCAATAAAGTGGAGATTAAATGTTTTGAATGTGAATAAAAATACGCTAATGAGTCATATTACAATTAAAATTTCAAAATTTTGTTTTCATATTTGGGTTATATATGCATATTAGTTTAACTTTTTCTAGATTTTATTTATGAAGCATTGTATTTCTTTTAAACATCTGCTTCTTAACATCTTACATTTATATGCATGTTTTATAATATTAAGTTTTTTTAGAAACAATAACGAGTAAAAATACTTGTACCGGTATGGGCGAGGCCGACTCCTGATCTCCCTGCCCGAGATCCACCTCGCTGCCCGAAACATGGTCAACCTGACCAAGACCCGGTCAAACTTGAGAGATATGACCGAACGACGAGACCGACGACTTCTTGGCCGAGATCTTGGAAGACTTAAGCGAGATGACTGAGACCACGAGAACCTGACCGACCCATACCATGACGACTTGACCGACGACCGACCCCTCTCACAGTTAACGCTCAAACCAAGATCAGTGAAGTTAATCCATCATTAAGAATTAGGTAATGCAACCCTAAGCGGTATCCACCTCGATAAACGGGTCCAACAAGGTAGGCCCATTAGAATAATATAAATAGCACGCATCCCAATGAGAAGTAAAGTATGTCATTTATTACTGTTCACCTACCTAAGAGGTGGCCACCTGCTTTACTGACTTGAGCGTCAGAGTGCCTTCGCAGGTACCCCACCATCCGGTGTTCACCCGAGACCGAGTGTCGAAGGAGAAGAAGGAGGACGAGAGGAACCCCAGTCCATCACCCAGCAATCTACCCGACCGAAGGAAGGAGGAGAAAACTTCAATAGTTCTCTAGGTCCCATCTCCCTAGAAAAACAATACTCATTAAAGATTAAATGTTTATGATATACCGTAATCAAAGAAATATTAATATACAATTAAATAATTTACAATACAATATTATTCAATTTTAATATACTTTTACTGACAGATCGAATGTGATACAACAATCCCTACCGTGCGTTGTTTTACGTACTCTCATTCAGTTATTAGATTTCATCCCCATGCCTACAGAACATTAATTTTTTTTAACAACATATAGGTATTTTCATTTATACTCACACAAGAACACCGTTATCACTCAGAACATGGTTTGGCTTTAGCCATTTGCGTCGTTTTACATTTTTTTTTCTATCGTTTTTCTTTCTTTTTCTTTGCGTAAATCAATGGTGTTTTTGTGCTTATAAAAAAAAGAGTCAAGTTTCCTAACTTGTTGGAAAATCTTTACAAAATACGATTAAACCAGCTGAATTGGCATGGCAAACGATGAGAACAACTTTCGTGTTTACGAAGAAACTGAACTGACGAAGATTTTGATAAGTATGAAGAATGTTTCCTCTCAGTCATCGCACTACCATTGTTAATTTGTAACTAACACAATTTTTGTGGTATGTGCATGATTCAAATAAATTTGTTCAAGATTACACATCAACTACAAATAGTTTTTTTTTTATATTATATAAGTGTAAACATTATTCTATGAGTCGGTTTTATAAGATTGAATTAGACTTAAAGTTCAATTATTAATATGATATCAGAGTTATTTAGGGTCTTATCATGTCACTCCTCAAACCATCCATAAATATATAATTTATCGCATGAGTTGGTCTCGACATGAGGAAGTGTATTGGAAATCTCACATCGACTAGAGATAAAACAAATCATAATATAAAAGTTAGTGTAGACTCCACCTTATAAACCTGATTTATAAAGTTAATTTAAACTTAAAGTTCACTCAAAAAAATTAGTTATATCTATATTTGATTAGATATTTGATTTGAAAACGCTTATATGAGAATTTTTTTTTACTTTAGAGTCTAAAGTTTTTTTTTTTTGTTTTTAGACCAGAGTATATTACACTACTGCTAATATATTTCACTATTAGGTTCTTTTCTATTATTTCTTTTTCATGCAAATCATATGTATTTTCCATTCTTGTTAATCTAGCTTGAATTGGATGATGAATACAAAAAATAACATGAATTTTTAGTCCACTCAATTTAATATTAATTGCGTTCTACTATAAATCGAAAGACCGATCATTCTATGCGATATCACAACCTTTCAGTGAATATGATTGTCACATCAATTCGCAAGTTAAATAGGTTAAGCTTGATTAAAAGGAATAAAACATGATTAAAGGATCATTGAGTCTACCCTAATCTTTGCAATAACACAAGACCCAATAGAAAAGTATAAAGAAGAGGAAACCCCATAATGATTGTTTGAACTGTGAACTAGACAATTAAATTAGATACACCTCAACTAACTTGATTATCGGAGTATTATATATATATATTTTAAAATATATAGTTTAATTGATTTAAGTTAATACTTTAAAAAAAAAACTTAAAGGTATTTAAAAATATATTTTAATATATACTAACGTATTTAAAATTTATAAAATTATCTTTTATTTACTTAGCATCTTAAAATTGATTCTCAATAGTAACGCCTATACTATGATCATTAAAATAAAATAAAATACGGTTAGTAGATATATAAACATATAATTTTTTTTATATATTACAAACCCTAATTATCTTAACTATAATTATATATACAAAATTTAAAATACCCATATATATTAATTTATAAAACCATGCATTTCAAAACACCAAGTAATAAAATTATATTCAAATCAGTTAAAATACAATGGGTTCTAGTGAATATCTTATATCTACATCATTATCACTTACTCATATGCTACAACACACGATTATAACATAAATCAGAACACAAGTTAAATATACAAGGCAAAAGCTAAAATAAATAAATAATAATCTTAAAACACATATTAAATTTCGCCTTACTAAATATTTTCAACCTTAAACCTCCTCTCATAAAAAAAAACTCAACCTCAAAATCACGATCATTATAAATACACCACATATTAATATTTTGAAAGAACAATAACTTCTAAAAATTATATAGGAAAAAAATATATTTATCCTGTGATATAAATGAATCATTCGGCCAATGTTTTTTCTCTATCAATGCGATTCCTATGGAATGAAATTATCATTTATTTCAAGTGAATAAAATAGGACATAACCTGCAATTTATGTGTATACCTAACCCAGGCTACCTACACTAAAGCTCTAAGGAAAATGAACACAACATATGTAATTGGCCAAAAAAAACAAACCACCCTTAACCTTATCTGTGTTCCATGACATTGTGTACTTTTTACTCCATATTTGTTGTCACTAATTGTTTCTGATAGAGAGATGAGACCTAGAGAATTATTGAATGCTTCGTCTTCTTCTTTTCCTCAGGCAGGTTGTTAGGGTTTTACTGTGATCCTTCTGGTCGTCATGCTACTCCTTCGGCTCTCAGTCTCGGGTGAATGTCAAATGGGGGAGGTACCTGCAGAAAACACTCCGACGTTTAAGTCAATAAAGATGTATTCGAAACTCGAGTGTGTACAGTGATAATGACGTACCTTATCTTTTGGAATGTGTGTTATTTATATTATTTTACCAGACTTACCTTATTGAGTCTGATTAGTGGAATGGATCACACTTATGGTTGTATTACCTAATTCTTAATGATAATTTAGCTTCACTTACCTTGATTTGAACGTTAATGTAGTTAAATGTGTCAGTCGGCCATACCATTCATGAAAGTCTCAGTCAGCTCGATCAAGATGACCGAGTCTCTATCATTTCGGTTTAGTCCCATACCCTAATAAATATTAGGAGTATGTGTGTTTATTGATAATATTTGTGTTTATGATTATTTTTAAAATATTTTATATTTATTAATACAGAGGGACAATAATATACAAATATAATTTGTGATAAATACGTGGAAGTTAAGAAGTGGAGTAAAGTTTTTGTTCCGAAATCCCAGTAAGGAAGAAGAATTAATAATAATTATGAACAGTGCAGTAAAGAGTGTGATTTTGTAGAGTGAGAAGGGTGAAATTAGTTGGGGAAAGGTTGGGTGTATTTTTGTGGTGCTGGTGCTGCTGCTATTGTATTGGCTAAGAGGTTTCGCAACAGAATCCATAGAGAGAAAAAGAAAAAAGAAAAAAAAAAATAAAAGAGCGAGGTAAGGTAAGACTTAAGAGAGAGAAGACGAAGCCCGACCCGATAATCATACTCGTACTTGAGATGATATTGGATAATCTCAACCTCAATTTTTCGCAATATTAAATAACACAATCACCTGCACTTTCTCCTTCTCTTCTCATCTCATCCCCATGGATCCCTTCGATTGGATACGCGAAGGTATAGATATGTATGCATATATGTACAATATTTTTTAGCTTACACTCTTCCATTTGTTTCAGATCTTTTTCTCTCGCTTCTCTTTCGTTAATTTATCTTTCTGTCTTCAATTGCTGTTGTTCCTATTGTTATGTACTTCTTGGCTCTGTTTTCTGAGGCCTCGAATTGCTCGAGATCTCTTCTGTAGCTCGTGGCTTCCGTATTGGAGGTTGCGTTCTCCGTGCGCGCGAGCGAGCTTTTATTCGTTTGATGTTGTATCTGTTTCGTTTCATGTTAGTGTGAAAATCGGCTTTCGAATTTCTAGGTTTTTGTTTTTGCTTCTTTAATTTGTGTTATTGGGGTTTTTATGTAGTTACTGTTCGGGAATTATCGCGGTGTTGTTTAATTTTTCTTAGAAGTTGTTTTGTGATATTTTATGCTATTTAGTTCGACATGTTTAGGGTTTTAATCTTTTCCTGCTCTGTCATTCTGAATTTGGTCAGCGTTCGCCAGAACGTATTTGTGTGTGTGTAAGTCTTACTATAATTTCCTTGCTGGTTCCTTTTTTGTTCAGTTTACCTTTATAAGATTCATTTTAAGTCCAACTGACGAAAATGGCAAGCTATAGTTCATTGCAGTGATATTAAAAATAGTTGTAACTGCAGTTCTATATCGGGTTATTTATTTGGCACTTTTATGTTATATGGGATTTTATTGAAATCATCAATTATCTATTGTACGATGTATGGGATTTGTGGTGATTTTTTTTTTTACTTTTCCCTGTTCTTTTTATAGCAGTCTGGTTAATCAATGAGCATGATGATATTGAACCATTTTCAGGGTTTGGTTGAGGCTGACTGGACATGTGCTGTTTCTATTTTTAAAGTCTGTTTATGTTGTAGTTGTTTTGTCCATATTCTAGTTAATAATGAACTTATCCAAGAAAGGATCCCAAACGGATGCAAAGCTATTAAGCCCAAACAAGGCAACAACTCTGAATCCAAATGCAGCAGAGTTTATTCCTCTTGCCCTCAGATCATCATCATTATCTGGAACTACCATCTCGGTAGATGCAACAGCAGGGCTTCCCGCTGCTGGAGCTCTTGGGAAAGCAATTTTAGATAGATCAGAATCATCCATTTCAAATAATTCTGATGATGAGGTGCATCAATTCTGGCGATGTCAGCTCCCTGATGATATTACCCCTGATTTCAAGGTCATGGGAGAAGATGAATCTCAAGGTCTAGACGATCTTCCTTTAGCAGGTTTATCCATTCTTGAGGACAGTGAGGCCTCCAGGTTTCCTTCTTCCAAAGGAAGTAAATATATAATAAACGAGCAGGAGGAAATATCTCAACCGCATAATAATGGCAATAGCTTTGCAGATAAAATGGGATTTTCCCATTCAAGCTACAGGGAGGACCCGTCTTCAACAAGCTTTTTGAATGCTATGGCAAAGCCTTGGGAGGGGTCAATTGGGAGTGCTGACCAGCGTATTAGCAGTGGTCAAGAGGGGTTTGCTTATGATGACAACACTAGACATGGATACTTAAATGATGTTTTGGCTGAAAATGCAATTATGGATGATACTGATTTGAATCCTTTGGAGTTTTTAGCTTCTCTGTTCCCTGGTTTTGCAGCAGAAAGCCTCGCAGAAGCTTACTTTGCCAATGGATGTGATTTACATATGACCACTGAGATGCTCAGTCAGTTAGAGGTAGGTTGATTTTAATATAATAACTGGCATGCTGTGAAAATGTATGTGTTGTCACTTATATTTATGGTCAATATCTATTCTGCTTGTTGCAATGCAGTATGCTCTACAGCATTTGAATAAACTTCTCAGCAAACACATATAGGAGAAGAACATCAAGTGAATTGAGGTAAAATGAATCAAACTTCTCCCATGAATTAAAATCAACTCATTTCCCCAACTTTTTTAGAATCTCCTTCATTTAACTTTTCCACGAGTTGATTTCAATTTATGGTAAAAGCTTGACTCATCTTACTCCTTAATTATTTTTTTATTCTTCTCTTGTATGTTTTTGTTGAGAAGTTTATCCATATTAGCTCTTAGTACAAAGCTAAGTATCATGGGATGGATACGAAGTATTTAGAGCAATACCTGTGCCTTGTTTTGGCAGGGAAGATCCGGCTCCCTATAAAGTTGTGAAGTGATTCAGGTCCAACCTACCTCTAGCTTCGAGTTTCTAATTGCAGTTTCCTGGTACTGGGGGGAGGGTGTTGTTAGAGATGGCAATCTTGTTTTTTTAATTTTGATCTATACTCTGATTTTAACTGTGATGACAGTCCCCTGCTTCATGTTATCAATGGGCCATTTTCGTTTTGTTACACACGCAGATATTTGTATATGATCAAACAGTACAATTTGTTCTCCATTTCGTGGATACCATAGTCATCTCTTATGATTAGTAATTATTTCTCTGGAATTTTTTTTATCCTAGGAACTTTATGTTGATAATCTCTCTCTCTTCACCTGTTCAAATTTGTAACAGCTTCAAGTTGATGGTGGTTTCAATCAAAATCTGAATTCAAAGACTCTGTCAGCTCCCAATCTCAGTGCAATGGAGTTTCCTGCACTTACTTCACCAGATGGCCAGGCTGCTTCAGTTAAATATGTGGTTGACAATGTCCAGCAAAGTGGAAATCTTTACCAGTCATTTGACAGTGATGTTATGCTTTTCAAATCTAGCTCTTCAGTTCCATCTAGAGGTGCTGTTGACTTTGCTTCCGCTGTTAGAAAGTTGGCTTCTCAGGATTCTGGTGGTATTTGGAAGTATGACAAGAATGGCTCTGGTGATGCTGCTATAGGTTCAAGTAGGAATTCAAATGTTTTGGGTAGTGGCTACAATGGTGTACAGGCGAGAGCACACTTTGGTGATCGATTGCAGAACCGTGGTTCAGCTCGAGCAGCTCCTATTTGGCTTGAAACCGGTGATGCCGTTGGTAAGTACTTATGTTTATATGCTTCAATTGTGGGATGTTTTCTCTGTGCACTATTTTCGTTAACAGTTTTGCATGGCAGCGAATATGTATTCAGAGCTGCGGGAAGAGGCTCGTGATCATGCATGCTTACGCAATGCATATTTTGAGCAGGTGTGTCTTCAAATACATGCTTTGATGAAGTACTGGCTATCAAAATTTAAAATAATGATTTTGGCTACACACCTCTTGATTGGTTCTATTGGCATTCCCTTGACTTTTTCAACTCCTTTTTGTGTGTGTTTAACTTTAGATATTCAAGTTGAGACTGTTGGGATGATAGTAGTTCAAGAATAAAATAACAAAATCTCTTCCGGAGGCATTTGTCTTGAATCTATTTCTTCGTTTGATTTTAATTGGTTTCTAATTTGAAACAGGCTCGTCAAGCTTATCTTATCGGTAATAAAGCCCTAGCAAAGGAACTAAGTGCTAAAGGGCAACTTCACAACATGCATATGAAGGCAGCTCACGGAAAAGCTCAAGAATCCATTTACCGTCAGAGGTTTGTTGTTCCCCAATGCTTCCTTTCCTGCTCTACGTTTTAGTTTGGATTATAAAAAAACTTATACCCCCTGTGTCCCAATTAGGGATGGAAAATGAACCCACGGGTATTGTCGAAACCCTTCCTGATTTTGATAGGGAATTCCTGCATTGGCTGGGTATGGGTACGATTAATACCCGAACTTTTAAATTGGGCACGGGGACATGAATGAGTACGTAGACAATACCCGTTCCCGTTCTTATACCCTTTAAATTACTAACACACTTTTGATTTAAAAGGTAATTTAAAAAACTTGTATTAACTTTTTTTGTCCTTAGTTTTGTAACTTATTTATAGGATAAAATAGTTGATTATTTTGACTCTTTGTATGATTATTTGATATTTCTTCAATTATTATTTGATACTTTTATTTTATATTTATACTGTTATAATTTCTTTCTTGATAGTTGACATTGAAAAAAAAAAAATATCATTTTACATTGAATACTTAATAATATCAAGTTTTTTTTTTCTGTTAAGTTTTATCTTCTGTGAAACAGTTATTTAATTAATATTTGAAACAATAAGGAAGTTTGTATATCCGTTCCTCGATAGAGATGAAAATAGACAAAAATTTCATACCATGAAAATAGACAAAAAATTTCATACCCAATAGAGATAGAGATGAAAATGAGACAAAAATTTCATAACCGATAGAGATGATAGAGATGAAGATGGGCATGGGATAGTTAAACCCATCCCGCACCCTATTTCTTGTTTAAGGTTGTTCCACCCAAACTAAGGAAACATTAAATTCGTTAATCTTCAATGCAATTTTACTCCTTCTATCCCTATTATACCCCTTTCAGCTTTCTCTAGCCATATTAATTAAATTAAATTGTTGCACTTTTATAACCCAAATGCACCATTTATTTGTTCTCTATTTGTTGCACTTGTTCTCTCTCCATATCAATGATAAGAAATATTTGTACTAAGTACTATTTTTGTTTTTCTCTCTCACTAATTATTACTACAAGTAGTACCTCATTTTATTTTCTAATGCACTATTTTATTTTTTTATCTTTCGAAAGAGTTATTATTGATAAAAATTAAACTTCCCTCCATAATTTTGTATCTGAAAATTTTTGGTGACTTAATATTTGTAATGCCATTTGAACTTCTCTCCTTTAAATTTAAATCCTGGTCAATATAATCGTAGATTTTCGGTCAGAAATAGGTCACACGTGAAAACTTTTCTCAATGTGATATCTCAATGTGAAAACTATACAATATAATCCACGAAAAAATTATTTTATGTTTAAACAATTTTCAAAGCATAATAAAATAGAAATAAGGGTATAATTTATTTAATGTTCAAACAATTTCCAAAGCATAATAAATTATAAACAAGGGTATAATTGAAAAAAAGGTTATGTTATCTTGAAATTTTAAAAATGACGAGTAAAAGGATAAACTTTTCTTTTCTAAAGCGACTATTGTATAGGATCAAAGGGAGTTCCTTCTGCCTCCCACCCCCCAGCAATCTGTTATGTATGTTTAATGACACGAAAGAGTTCCTTCTGATGAGCTGTCTTTACCCTTTTTCATACTGACCACCTGTTTCTTTTCCTCAAATGTTTTTTGTTGCCAACGTCATGTCGGTCTGAAGGACAGTTATTGTCTCTCACTTATTTAAGATGTGTGAACAATCTGTACCCCTAAAAGTAGAATTTTGTGATGACAATTTGTTACCTGACTGCCCTTAGAAGAAATGCTTGAGTTGTGAACTTGTGAGTATTTTTAATCCATGGAGAACATTAGCACGACCTTTGTCTTGGTCATCTGGTAAATGTTTCTCTCTAGAATGGCTACCTGGAGTATCATGCTATATTATTGTACGAACTCGAATGTTTATTTACATTGCTCTAAAGTTTTGGGTTCTGCCTGAGTCATTGCAAGTGTTGATTTTTTCAGAAATCAAGTTGCTTCAGAGATGCAGGGCAATGGAAGAGGACACGAGAGGATAATAGACCTACATGGGTTGCATGCGAGTGAAGCCATTCATGTGCTGAAACATGAGTTGAGTGTGCTGAAAAGCACTGCCATAGCTGCTGAGCAGCGTTTGCAGGTGTATATTTGTGTGGGCACAGGTCATCACACTAGGGGTTCCCGCACTCCTGCAAGACTTCCAATAGCTGTACAGCGTTTTCTTCTTGAAGAGGGCATTGATTTCACGGAACCTCAGCCAGGCCTACTTCGCGTTGTGATATATTGAGGCAGTCAAGGATGTGTACAAGTTTTTTGACACGGTATAAAGTCCGCAATCACGGACATTTTAGTCATTGTTGTATCTGTATATGCCCGAAGAACAGGAAAAAAAGAGAGAAAAAAGCAGTTAGGGGAGAAGGAAAGAGGAGGTTGTAGCAGAATTGTATCATTAAGATTTAGCGACGACATAAGATTTACATTAGTAAGCAGGACTTCACATTATGGGATTATTTTCCTTTTGTTAATTTTGTACCCTAATTTTCATTTCCTTGTTAAATTCCATTTTTACCATTTTCAATCAGATGTAACTGATAGGACTCAATTACGCATAGAACAATTGATTTTGCAAATTAGATTCAATGCCAAACAATTTACTGCGATGATGGTCGGTATTACCTGGGTCATTAGAACTTCTCATGTAAATAAGGAAACCAAAAAGTATGCAGGACCCAAAATATAAACTATATGAGCGTTGTTATAATTGGTGTGTATCTTTCTTTTGGAAAAAAGTTCGTGGAGAGGTGCTAATGATACTGTACCCTTACGGAATTTGGGTTGGTTCAGTATATGCCAAAAGGACATCTAGTAAGAATGCGCAATTGCTTTCTCCACCCAATATTTTTGAATCTGTACCAATGTTTTATTTTATTAGTTTTTAATTAAGAATGTGATGTACGAACAAAATGTATTTTGGATTTAGATTTTTGGGATATATGAATTTAAATTTTTATAACGATTTTTCATATTTGGATTTTCAGAATACATTTATTTCCATTTTTGAAATACTTTTTTAGATTTTTGTTTTTCAATATATATTTTTGGATCTTGTTTTCTGACAGGCAAAAAATCTATTTCAGAATGTATTTTACAATTTTAGAGACTTTTACATTGAGCCTGAGCTTCTGGTGATAGAGTATCGTCTTTCAAGCGCGATCTTTGTGTGGGTCATGAAATGACAGTGTGTCAGTCATTAGACATCATCTTAGATTATCGGAAAAGACTCTTGTTACCGAGATTTTAGAGATTCGAGAAATAACTTAATAGTAAAATTGTGGAACTTGTTTTTCTACTACCAAAAAAATAAATTCTAGAGCCTAATAGTGTGTTTGGTTACAACAAGAGAAATGTAGAGCGAAGAAAGGAGAATTCAAAAACTGAAATATGCAATTATGAAAAATTAAAAAAAAATCATTGTCATGTGAAGAAAGTTGAATTTTTTAACCTATAATGGATTAAACACATAAAACTAATCATTACATTGAATAAAATATTTATTTTTATTCTGAAATAACAAATAATTAAAATATATAATGATTAATTTTATAATAAAATAAAATATTTAAAATAATGATTAAAATTAAATAAATTAAATATTTTAATGTTAAATAAATAAATAATATAAAAAATAATAAACAAATAAAATAATTAAAAATGACTATACCATTTTTCTCTTGACTTGGAAAATGGAAAATACTATACCAAAACGATGATGTTGTAGCCTATGAAACTCAGACACTTCTCTTAAATGGCGTGTCGGTGTCGGATACTCGTATGAGACACTGATACTCGTATGACACTTGTAGGACACGTATCCATGAAGTGTCAAATTCAAAAGTATTTGTTGGATTTTTGAAAATTCTAGTAGGTATCCTACATTTTAGAAATGATACGTATCTTCGTGTCTGTGTCCGTGTCTTATCAGTGTCAATGCTACATATAGCTTTAAAAAAATGAAAATTATGTATTGAGAGTAGGATATTTTATAATGTCGTTTTTAATTTTAACTTGTAACGTAGAATTTTTTTTTTACTTTATAGTAATTATTTACAAATTTACATTAGAAATAATTTTTTATTATTTGATAATTAAGTGGAAGTTTACTACGTTTTTTTGAACAATTTTTAGTTTTCATTTTTACCAGATTTTATTGATTTTTACAATAGAATAATATTTAGATCCAATTCTATATAGGTTTTTCCCCGTAAGAATATAAATTTTACACTGACAGTCCACTTAATAAACACTAGTATTAAATATCAATTTATTAAAGTAAGTCTCTTTTGATGAAAAATGAAACTACAAGAAATAATGAGAAAATACATTCATTATTAGTTTAGAACTAACAATCATTTTAAATACTTTATAGTTGATTCAAATTAAACATCTATAAATAAATGATAAATGGTAACAATGATAGAGTATTTAAATAGACTATTTATATTTTTTTATATTTACAACTTTTTGTGATCGATCAACATTTATAAAACTTGATTAAAAAAAATAACCTCTTCTATAATTTGAAATTCTGATAAAATACTTAGATAGACTATTTATACTTTTTTATATTTATAAATATTTGGACTTCCATTATCTCTTTGTGATGGATCAACATTTATAAAGAAAACTCATCTCTTCTATAATTTGAAACTCTATTAGTCTATTTTCAATAAGATCATAAAATAATGTGAAAACTATGAAGGAATTGTAACAATTATTTTTCATGAGAAAAATTATACTGAAGTATTAAAAAACATATAAATGATTATTTTTTATTAGTTTAGCGTGTAAATATTTAAAAAAAAAAGAAAAATTATAAAAGATGTCTTGTTCTGAATTCCCGCTCTAATGCAAAGGGAGTTCCAACTTCCATATTCCAAGCTCGAACAGCAAACAATGAAGTAAACTCGTTTTGGAGTTACACGATGCTGTTGCGACTACGAGGCACTTCCACTGCCAACGCATTAACCCCACGCGCTCACCTCATCCATTCCCATTCCTTCTCCTTCTCACATCCACACTCTCCACCTCAATGGTTCTCCATCCTCCGCCACGCCATCGCCGCCTCCGACCTCCCCCTCGGGAAGCGCGCCCACGGCGGCATCTTAACGTCGGGCCACCATTCCGAACGTTTCCTCACCAACAACCTCATCACCATGTACGCCAAATGCGGCTCCCTCTCCTCCGCGCGCAAACTGTTCGACGCAACGCCCCACGATGCCAGAGACCTCGTAACCTGGAACGCCATCCTCGCCGCCTACGCCCAAGCAGACAACCCCTTCGACGGCTTCCACCTCTTCCGGCTCCTCCGCCGCTCTGCCGTGTCCACCACGCGCCACACTCTCGCCCCCGTCCTCAAAATGTGCCTCCTCTCCGGTTCCTCCTCCGCCTCCGCGTCCCTCCACGGTTACTCCCTTAAGATCGGCTTACTATGGGACGTGTTCGTGGCCGGGGCTCTCGTCAACATCTACTCCAAGTTCGGACGAATCAGAGAGGCGCGTCTTTTGTTCGATGGAATGGCCGTGAGGGACGTTGTGCTCTGGAACCTCATGATGAAGGCCTACGTCGACATTTGCCTCGAACACGAAGCGTTGCTTCTCTTCTCAGAGTTTCACCGAACGGGATTGCGTCCCGACGACGTCACTCTTCGTACTCTCACGCGGGTTGGTATTAGTAGAAACACTGTTTTCGAATCTCACTTGAAGCAGCTTCGAGCTTATGCTACAAAATTGTTTATACGCGACGATGATGATTCGGATGTTATTGCATGGAACAAGACACTGTCTCGGTGTCTTCAGAGAGGTCAAGCTTGGGAGGCTGTTGATTGTTTCGGGGATATGATAAAGTCAAGTGCTGCCTGTGACAGCTTGACTTTTGTTGTGATGTTGTCTGTGGCAGCCAGTTTGAATTGCCTTGAACTGGGGAAGCAGATTCACGGTGCTGTCGTGAGGATGGAACTGGATCAAGTTGTGTCTGTTGGAAACAGCCTCATTAATATGTATGTTAAGTCTGGTTCAGTTTCTCGTGCGAGATCTGTGTTTAGTCAAATGAATGAAGTGGATTTGATATCATGGAACACCATAATATCTGGCTCTGCACTGAATGGTTTGGAGGAGTGTTCTGTTGGGTTCTTTGTTGATTTATTGCGTGATGGTCTGTTGCCGGATCAATTCACTATTGCGAGCGTTTTGAGGGCTTGTTCCTCTCTTGAACAAGGCTGCCATCTTGCCACACAGATTCATACTCACGCAATGAAAGCTGGTGTTGCCTTAGATTCGTTTGTTTCAACAGCTCTTATTGATGTCTATTCCAAGAGTGGGAAGACGGAGGAGGCAGAATTTCTTTTTGTTAACCAAGATGATTTGGCATCTTGGAATGCTATGATGCATGGGTACATAATCCGTGATGATTTTCACAAGGCATTGAGGCTTTATATGGTATTGCATGAGAGTGGAGAAAAAGTGGATCAGATTACTCTGGCGAATGCAGCTAAAGCTGCTGGGGGATTGGTGGGGCTTCTACAAGGGAAGCAAATTCATGCTGTTGTGGTAAAAAGAGGGTTTAATTTAGATTTGTTTGTCCTTAGTGGCGTTCTTGACATGTATCTAAAATGTGGAGAGGTGGAAAGTGCAAGCAGAGTTTTCAGTGAGATATCCTCACCTGATGATGTTGCTTGGACTACTATGATATCAGGATGTGTGGAGAATGGACAAGAGGATCAAGCTCTATCCACATACCATCAGATGAGGCTTTCCAGGGTGCAGCCTGACGAGTATACCTTTGCTACCCTTGTCAAGGCTTGTTCTCTTTTAACAGCATTGGAACAAGGGAGACAGATTCATGCAAATATTGTAAAACTAAATTGTGCTTTTGATCCTTTTGTAATGACCTCACTTGTTGATATGTATGCCAAGTGTGGGAACATAGAAGAGGCACGTGGTTTGTTTAGAAGAATGAATACAAAGAGGATTGCCTCGTGGAATGCCATGATAGTAGGATTAGCTCAACATGGAAATGCTGAGGAAGCCCTCCGGTTTTTCAAAGACATGAAATCCAGGGGTTTATTGCCGGATAGAGTTACTTTTATAGGGGTTCTTTCTGCGTGCAGCCACTCTGGTTTGATATCCGAAGCTCACGAGAATTTTTATTCCATGCAGAAAAACTATGGTATTGAACCTGGGATCGAACACTATTCTTGTCTTGTTGATGCCCTAAGCCGAGCGGGGCAGCTACTGGAAGCTGAAAAGGTCATTTCATCAATGCCTTTTGAAGCTTCTGCTTCAATGTATAGAACACTGCTTAATGCTTGTAGGGTTCAGGTAGACAAAGAGACAGGAAAACGTGTAGCAGAGAAGCTTTTGACCTTGGAGCCATCTGATTCAGCAGCTTATGTTCTTTTATCCAATCTTTATGCCGCTGCTAACCAATGGGAAAATGTGGTGAGTGCCAGAAAAATGATGAGAAAAGTAAATGTGAAGAAGGATCCGGGGTTTAGTTGGGTAGATTTGAAGAACAAAGTGCATTTGTTCGTAGCTGGCGATAGGTCACATGAAGAAATTGGTGTGATATATAATAAGTTGGAGTCCGTTATGAAGAGGATCAGAGAAGAAGGATATGTCCCTGATACAGACTTTGCACTTGTTGACGTAGAAGAAGAAGATAAAGAGTGTTCTTTGTATTATCACAGTGAGAAGCTAGCAATAGCTTATGGACTCATAAAAACTCCACCATCCACTACATTAAGGGTAATTAAAAACCTCAGAGTATGTGGAGATTGCCATAATGCAATCAAATATATATCAGAGGTTTTTAAGCGTGAAATTGTTTTGAGAGATGCAAATCGATTTCATCATTTCAGGAGTGGGATCTGCTCTTGTGGCGATTACTGGTGATGTGAATTGAATCTTTCCCAAATTGGTACTCCATTATTTAAGTGGGCTACTATTAAAGTTTCAAAAGTGTTTCCTCATGTCTGAGTCATACTTGGACCATTTATTCTTTCCTGAGAGCTGGGAAGCCAATAACATAGAATCTAGTAGGATGAAATCGCGTAAGTATTAACTGATAGCTCGGGTACTTTTATAAATAGAAGGCACAATTGATTTTTTTTTTCATTAATAAAAAAGGAGAAATAAACGTGACATTATTCTCCATCGCTATCTTTTATAATTCTATCTAACAAACCTTCTGAAAAAGGGTGACATTACAGTGGAGGAGGGAGAATGCACTGAAAGGAAAAGAAAGGAGTTAGTTAGAGAAAGGGAACATAGGAGTGGTTAGTGTGGAATATCTTCTCTCACTTAGAATTCTTTGCAATCTCTATTATGCTTTTCTGTTTTGTACTCTGCCCATGCATTGGAGGAAAACTAGTATGAGTACAGTTTCTTATTCTCTTGTCATCTTGTCTTTTCTCTGCACCCCTTACAATTTGGTGTTTTCATTGAGCCAGGGCTGAAAACACAAGACTGAAAGAACTCCAAAATGATATGAAATGAATGTTGGGGGGGATCGAACAACTGCATTTGGAGAACGAGAAACGGGCAGAGGATAACGCATAACGATTTATCGGGTTGGAACAAGCGATTGCAGATTTATACTAAAACCAGGCCCATGGTGGATCGAGCTCAGCCAACGAATCGATGTTCACTCAACCATTTCAAGTCAGAAAATTTTCCACGTTTTGATGGGAGTGATGTGCCGCAATGGACTTTCCAAGCGGACCAGTCCTTCGATTACTATCATACACCCAAGGACCAACGAATCACCACTGTTGCAGTTCATATACAAGGATGTGGTTCCCTGATTTCAGATGATGCTGAAAACCAACCCATTCCAGTCATGGCATGGCAGGCTTTCATGAGGGGCCAAATTCTGTTGCAGTCTTTTTTCTTCTCCGGTTATATTGGTTAAGAAGAAGGAAGAGAATTGGTGATTCTGCACTGATTATAGAGCCTTGAATGCTCTAACAGTGAAAGATGTTTTTCCTATGTCTACAGTAGATGAATTGCTAGATATTATTTGGTGCATCTTCGGTCATGGTTACCACCATGAAGTCTGAAGACAGAATGTAAACCGGTTTCAGGATACATCATGGTCACTATGAATGGCTTGTCATGCCATTTGGTCAGATTGGAGCTATATTGAGTCAAAGCCAACACTTCATTGCATATTTTTCCAAAAAGTTATCTCCCAAGAATACAGAAGCAATCCGCTTATGCAAGGGAAATGTATAATTTCCAACATTTTTTGCTAGGCCACCATTTTGTCATTAGAACAGATCAAAGAAGCTTAAACATCTCAAAAAGCAATCTATACAGACCCCGGAGCAACAACAGTGGCTGTACAAGTTTTTTGGGCTTTGACTTTCACATTGAGTCCTCCACCTCCGTACCTTCTTCTCTCACCTCCATAAATTTTCGAATTTCTAAAAATATTCTTATATAATATTCTAGATTACGTAATCCAGAAATCATTTTTTAAATTTGTAATTAGCTTCCGGATTACTCTGGAAGTTTTTTTCTTAAGCATGATTACTTTTTGGATTACATAATCCAAAAGTCTTATTTAACTTTTGGATAATATAATCTGATTTTTTTTTTTAAATGAGTTTTCATATTACATAATTAAAAAAATAAAAATATATTTTCATGCTGTGGGTGAGAGAAGAAGAAACAGTCCAAACCTGGACAGGAAAACTTATCAGCTGATGGGCTTTCAAGATTTTTCATGATGTCCTGGTTTGAAAACGATTTGATTTATTTTAAATTTGATCTAAATAGAATATATATATATATATATATATAAATTTGTAAATATGAATATAATCATAAAATTAAAATGAAAGTTTTTAAAATTAAATAAGGAAAAAATTAATTAATATATTTATTTAAAAATAGTAACTTTATAACAAAAACTAAACTAAACATTTTGAGTGGTGGAGCATGTTGAAGTCAGTCAAAGGCGCAATAAAACAACCTTAGGTTTTCTTAAAATATTGTTATTTGAGCTAAGGTTACCTCGAAATTTGTTGGTGAGATTCTTAGTCTCTTCCAACACAATTTTTTCCTTGGAGAAATAATTTTCCATTAATTATAAAGATAATTTAGTATGAATAATACTTAAAAGTTAGTGTTAATGAAATGATAATCCCTAATCTCAATTATTATAATCTGGATTGTGTATTAATTAATAACATGTATAACCATTTTAAAAACTCCAATCTTGCACCAAGTTATGTCTTAACTTATTTTAAAACTTATCAACACTCTTTCATCTTCATAAAAAAGTAAAATAAAAGTGGAGGTCCAGATATAGTAAAATTATCTTCTTATTTAATTACATATTTTACTTAAATTTGAAAGTTTGTGTATTTATTTACAATTTAAGATATTTAAAATATTTGTTTAATATAATATTAATCCTAGTTAATACTAAAAAATAGCCATTACATCATCTATATAAAAATAAGAACTCAAACAGTCTATACATAAGTTAATCAAAAACTTTAATTTGTATTTGATGCCTTATGTCAATGTATTTTGTTGTCACTTAAGAACAATTCTGTTTATAAAAATTTAAAATTCACCTAAAATTCTTGTTGTAAAATATTATGTATAAAGAATTAACATAATAATTAAATAAAAAGTATATAAAAAATTAAATATATTTTTAGTGATAAATAAAATGAAAGAGATAAATAAAAATAAAAATACAATTAATGTGTTTTTTTATTTTTTTTATTATTATCTAAACCATTAATAAAATATTTTTTATATAAATTTTTACCATTTATCTTTTAAATAGCCTTTTTAAACTAAAGTAATTACCTATAATAAAAAAGTACCTATAAAATAAATAAAAACTACATACAATAAATTATAGAAATTATTTAATAAATAGAATTTTTTTATGTACACAAAATTTGATCATTTTGTCCTTTAAGTAATATTTTTTTAAAAACTAAAATAACTACAAATAATAAAATAAACTACTTTTCAAAATAAATAAAAACTACTTAAATCTATGATTTATAATATATTAATAAAGAGATTTTCCTTTCTGTATTTTACTCTTCGAGTAATTTTTAAAATTAAAATAATTACTAGTAATAAAAAAATGCTTACAAAATAAATAAATAAAATTTATTTATTTATATTAAATTTTATAAATATATTCATAAAAAATAATTTTAATAATTTTATATAAATAATTAAATGGATTTTAAAAAATAATTACAAAATATAACAGATAAAATAATAAAATAAATATATTAATAAAAATATAATTAATAATATGTAGAATATAAAACGTTTAAATTTTATTAATAATGATAAATTATTATTATTTTAGGAAACGACAAAATGTTATTTTGTTAGTTTATGCTAACTGAAGAGATTCTTCTCTCTCCACTCAACACTCACATTCTTGATACTGCACACACACTCTTCTCTCTCCACTCAAACTCACATTCTGAACACTCTTCTCTAACTCTTTATCAGTTCTCTCTTTTTCACTTTTTGTGTTGTGTCTTGCGATTGCTGCTAACTTTGTTCATGAATTTGAACAATGATTCACCAGGCCATAACCAGACTCAAGTAAAAAACGAAAGCAACTCGATGCTGATAATTCTCCATACCTAGAATTGTCTAATTCCAACATGAACCCCAGAAGGTGTTTTGTTGACAGACACTGGTTGAATTTTGTATTTTTTTAAGAATTGTCATTTTATTTCATTGTCCTTTTTGAAAATTCATATGGGTTTTGCAAAATGTATACCTTACCCCTATTGTGTTTTTTTGTGATTTAGCCATAATGGTCTGGGAAGAATGATCATGAAGATTGCATTTTTTTTATTTTCTAGATCATTTGCGAGTTTTATAACAAAGATTGCATTTTCTATTGGTTTATCTATCTTTTCTCGTTTTTATTTCACTCTGATCATAAAGATTGCATTTTCTATGGTTTTCTTTATCTCTTCTCGATTTGACAGTAAAAATTGCATTTTTTTGTTATTTTCTCTATCTTTTCTGATGGAATTTGGTCATAAAGACTGTTTTTTGCCATTTTGTGTCCCCCCCTGTAGGTATCAGGTAGAGGTGTTTCAAGTTGCATGGAGAAGGAACACAATAGCTGTGTTGGATACAGGCTCTGGTAAGACCTTGATTGCTGTGATGCTTATGAAAGAGGTTGGTCAAACCATCAAGACTTTGGCAGTGAAGAAGCTGATTGTGTTTTTGGCTCCCACAGTTCATCTTGTCAATCAGGCATGTTACATCGTACCTCTCTTACTGCTTCTGCTTATCTTTCACAGATGTGTTCATCATACTGAAAGATCTCATCATGGTCTTAATGTGATCTGTCTTATTGTCTTAGATGTGCAACATAACCTCCCTTGAAAGGACCTGCAAACAGCCATCAGTTTACTTGTTATGCCTAGCAGCTTTTAATTTAATAAAATCTACAACTTGAAGGGCTTAGTCACAGTCTATGTAATTTGATGTTTTGAACCTCAATACATTAATTCAACAAAACCATCTTTTAAGTCATAAAGAATAAAATGTTATTCAATGTGTTTACTTGTACCATGTACAGCAGTATTTTGAAAGTTTTGTAATTGAGCTATCTCACCCTCCTTTTTTTATTCACCAAATGTTTCTTTCACATGGAGATTGCAATTCTAAACATTACCCAACTAGGCTCATTGTGTGGAACTTTGATTCTAATTTGCTGAAAGCTTAAAGCTCTTAAAAAACAGAGATATGAGAGTTTAAAAGCTATATTATTCAATAATGAATTTAAACTACCTAAAATTGTGGTTAAAAGCTAAATTAACTCCTAATAGCAGGGACACTATTAACATGTAGAGGTCCAATAAATGACTAATGAGATGTTGTACTCTTCTTTAGTAGCAAAGTATGTGATTTATTGATTCACAGGTTAAACTTATTTAGTGTTTGTGTCTACATTGCAGCAATTCAATAATATAAAATATCTGACAGATTTTCAAGTTGAGGAATACTATGGGGCTAAAGGAGTTGATACATGGACTTTGAAGACATGGGAGAAGGAGATTAGTACCAATGATGTATGTTTATTTATTAACCCCATAATTTATTTCATAAAGATACTTTAGGCTTCCTTTGTTACGGTGGATTCTTCATTCATTGATTTGAACAGTATTATTCTGGGCTTAATGACATTTAGCTTATGATCTCTTATTAAAATTAAAATATTGTATAATTGTGCAACTCACATTCTTTTCATTCTTTAATCTTGGAACACAATATATTACATAATTTAAAACTTATGGTATTTTCTCTACGAGTATTTGGTCCATGGTTATCCACTCTTGCTCAACATTGATTGATTGTTGGATACTATTTTGTGGTTCTCAAGATTATGATGCTTTTGATGGTCTTTTATTCTCTATTCTTGTTTGATGTGAGATATTCTTGTTTGATGTGAGATATTAGCCTGAACGTATATGATTAATTTAAGAAGTGGAATTTTAATTGTTCTGAATTGCTAGACTTGAATAGTAGTCAATTACTTATCTCAAGATGACCCTTTTTGGTGGAAAGGTATTCAAACTTTTGTTTGATCAGTCTATAATAGCACAATGAATCAACAAATTGAGTTGGATAGTGTATTGTTAATTTCATTCTTAAATTTTTTTGACTTGACTTTGTTACATGTTCTATCAAACTAAGAATCTTCTTTAGTACTAAACATTTTTTTGTGTTTGGATTTTCAAGCTCAATTTCTAGCACTTGTGAAGATTCTTAATAATGAATTTTTTACATGTAATAAATGTGATTTGATCATATTAGAATTATGATTTGATAGAGAAATATCTTCCAAATATTTCTCATAGTAGGTATTGATTTTATTCCTTATTATTGTATCTCTTTTTCACATAATTACAAGCAGTCCTCTCTATATTGTATCATATTTCAAGTTTTTTTAGCACCTCCACCTCCAACGACCCTGTTTCATGTCTGATTCGTTCAATGTGGTTTTTTTTGTGCCTATTCGTGATTGTTTTGGTGTGTTTAATTGCTACTCCCTTCTTTTGTTGTGACCTTCACCAGGGAAATATCTTACCAAATATTTCTCATTCTTAGGTTTTTTTTTGTTCTTTGTTATTGTATATCTTTTTTTATTATAAATTCTTTATTATAAGAGTACTTGTGTGTGAAAATCACACGATTGCAAGCAATCCTCTCTATTTTCAAGGGAAGAATTTCGTATGTAGTAAAATAAATGGATGTATCAAAAGAAAAAAAATGTAGAAAGCATACAAGCTCCTCTTTTGTATTCAATATTTTTATAATGTTGTGGCTGTGTGGTTGCTACAAAACTAATGTCTTTGTCTTATAGGTATTGGTTATGACACCCCAGATTCTTTTAGATGCCTTAAGAAAAGCATTCCTGCGTATGGAAATGATATGCTTGATTGTTATTGATGAATGTCATAGAGCAACCGGCAACCATCCATATACAAAAATAATGAAGGTAAGTGCTATAAAACAATCTTCTTTTTCCCTTGTATTTATTTGATCAAACACGATGTTTTCATCTTGTTGTCTTTAAATTTCTTTTAGGTTAGGAAATAGATTTACAAATAACTTTTGTCTTATGTTATGTCAATGAAGGAATTTTATCACCAAGCAAATGAAAAGCCAAAGATTTTTGGGATGACAGCATCACCAGTTGGTAAAAAAGGTAACTATTTACTTCCCAACTTTGACTAGCAACAATGAGTTGAAGAGCGCATTCCTTCTGAGTTCAGAGTATCCAATTTTTTCCCCAATTCTCCTTAGAGTGTTCTTCTTTCTTTGTTTATCTTGTTAGTTTTGCAGCTTCTTTTTATAGACTAAATCCTTGTCATTATCAAAATAATGTCCTTTATGAATTGGAATCTCGTGTTTCCTTCACAAATAAGGAAATGAAAAACACTTAAGAGAAATCTAGTTTTGTGAAGTTGACTATGGAACTGATAAACAGGTAATATGTAGTTGATTTTGTTCGATGTACTTGTGCCCTGAATTGTATTGTTTTCAATGGTTTCAATAGGGTGTTCTCCCCATCTTTAAATTTGTGAAATGTTATGCATCACAAAATTTCTTACCTTTTGTCCCAAAATATATCTTTTTAAGAAAATTGTATGATTATGTATGTCAGTTGAAAGAGTTAAACTGCATGATGGGAAAAAATGTTCCTTGTGTGATACACAAAAAAACAGAGCCCTCTCCTTTTGATCTATATGATACTTGAGTTGATTTTTTTATTCTCATTACTTTATCTTGGGTGATATTTGTATATACTACTTTTACTTGTTTTCAATTTTTTCGTATCATAAAAATAAAATAAATAAAAATAATAATTTTTAGGAAAATAACTTAGTTGGAGCATTTGAGGGATGCTCCAACCAGTATACAAAAGATGCGTATCATACATGATGTCCTTGATGCAATCAGAATACAAAAAACCTCTCACACCATTCATTTTGCACAATCATACCCGCAAAATTATTATTTTTCTTTCTCCAATTAGTTATTGAGTGAAAAAACCTGGAATTCATATCCCCTGCAGCTAACCATCTCACCCTAAACTTTTGTTTTAATAAAGATTCCAACCTAACATCTAACTTCTTCAGTTCAGCCAACAATTGAATCCTCTCATATCTCTTGGCTTCTCCCAATTGTCATTCTCATCCAGCCTATCCATATGGTTAATCTTTGTTATCAGCTCTGGCTTTTGTTTATTGATGTCCCCAAATGACTCCCTATTTCCATAGTTTAAGAACAAACTTCATCCTTTTTAACTTTTCTTTTAACACAACCAGCCCATTTCCATATACGCACTATAGCTGTCCCATTTTATTCTTTATGAACTCAGCGGCTATGGGAATGCCAAATGTCTACATACCTAAAAGGCTTTGGATCCCAATCAACAAAATTTGATTTTAATACTAAGGCGCAATGGTCTGATATAGTTCTATCAAAAACATTTTGTTTACTAGTAGGCCAAAATGTCAAGCATTCTGTGGATATCATGATTCTATCCAGTATGCTCTTAGCTAATCCGTTGGCCTATACCAGTTGAATTTTCTACCAATCATAGGTATGCCTACCACCTCCATCTTATCTAAGAAGGTATTAAAACCCTCAATTTCCATACTATGAAGGTTGTCGGCGCGTTCCCTGATTCCCAGACACTCTCCCTTCTTTCTTTGAGCACATGTATGTAAGTGTTCTTCCAGCGAAGTGAGAATAGTCTCTGCCACCACTTTGTCATCCACATTATCTGGTTTAATACTACCCAAGTCTGAACATTGAGATTTTGAAGATTGGATGCACCCCTTCCAGATGAAGCGCCAGAAGATTGACATGGAGCATAATGTTGGCTATGAAGGCAGTATCAGCAGCTAGATTGCATAAACATTTCTTCTTCTAATGACACCTGAAAAAAGCTTCCGTTAATCAGCATTTTGTTATACATTCTTGCTTCACAACCAACCAGAATACAAATTCTCAAGCGAGCATAATCTAAATGTTCCCAATTAATTAGTATACAAATTAACTTTTCAATGCAATTTATTTACTTAATTTTATGTACTATTCCACTTGCCCATACTAACAATGGTTGGCACAAATAATTCACATGTATTTTATGCCATGATTTGCTGTGCCCTGCTTCCTGATGAAGCTCTTTTTTTTCTATGTATTGTTTTTAGTGGTTATTTCCTGTCTTACACTAGGAGTTACTATTTTGTGATGTTCATTTGAAAACAATTACTTGGAGTCCATATTGTGAATATAAAGACTTGAAAGCATCTGGATTGTATCTTGAAGGCTATATGCATTATTTATGTATTATATCCCGAATCAGGTGTTTCCTCTTCTACGGATTGTGAGGATCAAATATCAGAACTTGAAAGCATCTTGGATGCTAAGGTAATATTAATTTTTGTGCACTGATTTGATTAGTTTTTCTGTGAGTGTGTTAGTCCCAAGAGATTGCACACATGAATGAGACTGTTTTATTGATGATAATTCTGGACATAACTAGAACTACAGTACAAACCCACAAAACAAACACCTAAGGCTATATCTTCTGCCCGTAACTGTCAGTGATACATATATTTCTAATCTAATAACTGTCCTATAAAATAGTTATGATCCACACATAAAAAAAACATAACTGATAAAATAAGTGTCATCCATACACATAACAACCGTTCTGAAATAGCTTCAACAAGTTGCTCATTTTCTTTTTTGGTGACAAAGTTTCCAAGTCATGTTGGTGTCTTCTACTAGCCTATCAGAGTGCACATGTGATAGTATGTTTATACCATTAAAATAATATAAATGTCTCTTTTTATGTTTCTGTAGAGATATACTATTGAAGATCGGACAGAGATGGATGGATATATATTGTCTGCTCAAGAGAGTTGTAGATATTATGACCAAGCACGATTTTCTGCGTTGAGTTTGAAACCAAAGATTGAAGCCTTGTGGTTCAAGGTATCTTGCTATGTACAAAGTACACCACTATTTTCCCCAATTGTTATCAATATTTCTTACAACCAAAGATACTGACTGAATCTAACCTGTTTGGACAGTTTGATGCATTGTTATCAGAAAATAAAAGTAACTATGTGGATGTGGAAAATAAATTTAAGACACTGTCTCAACGGATGTCCAATGAACTTGGAAAAATTTTACATTGCCTTGAAGATCTTGGAATCCTATGTGCTTATGAGGTATTTGTCAAACTCTCATTGTGGGGAAAAAGTTGTGTTATAAAGAAAAGAAAGGGGAATTTCTTTATTGGATTTTATAACTTACATAATTTCTAATATTTTGTAACTAAGAGTCATTGAAGTCTATATTTTTTAATTGGGGTTGTATTTTTTTTTCCAATGCATTGTTTCTTATAAATTGGATGAAAAATCCACTTAAAAGTTTTATGTATTTGAGGTTGGGTAGAAAGAAAGTTTGTTCGATACATAGAAATATCAACATATATAAAGATAAATTAAGGGGTTATTGGTTACGGAATATTGTGGTGGTTTGTCTGTGCTATTTTTTTAGAAGTGTTTTTTAATAAAATAAGTAGACAAGTAGGCTTAGGCTTTTTATGTGTTTGTCTAATATGCTTTTCAACCTCTTTTAATAAGCTAATCCTATTTGCTTCTGAAATTAGTCATTATTTTAAAGAAGTGTTAGATTTCAGCTCAAAACCAATTGACACTAATTGAAGTTGCCCAACAGATATATAAGCTATTTATAAGTCGTACTTTAGGACTTTAGGCAGGTGATGTGAGACTTCCTAACACTCCCCTTCATAAATGCCTCCAGAACCAGGCAAGTACCAAGATGAAGTATAGGCTCTGATACCAATTGTTGGATATAACACTTATCACTTGTTCAAAGGTTATAGCTGATAGTTAGCAACTCTTTTTACTTAATAGTGTAGCAGTCCAAGTGCCACGATCTGATTGTGACTTGGTCCACCTAGCTTATGCCACCAGACAATGAATGTCACTTCCAACAATCTCCCCCTTCAACAATTGTCCTGTTGGGAATCAAACTCATGATCTTAACTTCAATAACATGTTAGGTTTCAGCTTAAAACCAATTGACATTAAGTGAAGTTGCCTAATAGATATATAAGTCTCATTCCCTAGACTGGAGGCCAGCGATGTGGGACCTTTCAACAAAATTTTTATTTAAAAAACACTTACATTAAGTTTGAACAAACTAACCCATTTATGTTTTGTTGTTAAGAAAGAGTCATTAAAATCTTTTTTGTAATTGAATTAGGTTTATATTTTGTTAACCGATACTCTCCCCCTATAAATCAAATGAAAAATATCAACCCTCAACTCTAACCCACATAAAGTTTTGCCTCTGAATTCTTTCTTTTGCCTTTGTCTTTGTTCTGTATAGCAGTCAACTTTTTTTGGTATTTTAAATAAAACCATATATTAGAAATGAAGGAAATTTTTTATGCTTTCATTAGTATGTGCAGCTCCAGCTTTTTAATCATAGTTTTATCTTTTGTTCTCCTCTCTCTCACACACATAGATGTATGTATGTCTTAGAAAGTGGACTTAGACCTAATTCAACCCTACCAAACCGACTTGTAAGGTGGAATTCTACCTACTTATATAGTTAGGATAAACTTTGATACCCTCTTAAGTTTATGCTTGACTTCCAGTGGAAAGAAATAGATGAAATATATTTCTGAGATATCTTACAAATGTGATTACAGTCTCTATTTATAGACTTTTTTACAACCTAATTAAAGAAAGAAATAATAGACAATGAAAGCCAGAAATAATGAGTGTTTAAAGCTGTACAAATCAAATAAAATCAAATCACTAACAAATCTGTCCTAATAAATATAAAATG
>Ga0123342_1001641_pt1 | contig 37616 bp, 21 predicted proteins | sample Turbeawhitnodule_FD_89960 | JGI IMG/M metagenome (GOLD analysis project Ga0123342, IMG submission 89960) | Root nodule microbial communities of legume samples collected from Mexico - Turtle bean Mexico white nodule | ecosystem: Host-associated > Plants > Roots > Nodule | place: Mexico: Nepantla...
AAACATAACAGCTTAACGCTTCTTAGAGACACCAACAGTCTTCCCCCTACGGCCAGTGGTCTTGGTGTGCTGACCACGGACTCGAAGGCCCCAGTAGTGCCTCAATCCACGGTGGTTTCTGCAGAAAAGAAAGGATGTGAATCTCAAGGGTTAATGCGGTTCTCTACGCACCAATATTTAACAAGCAATGCAAAAATTCTCCAGAAAAAATGCTTGGGAAAATTTGTAATTACATAATTTGACTTTAAAAATATGTGGCAGGGTTAGGTTAGATAATCTCATACACTCATATTCCCATATCTACATGAATATGCAATTAATTGCAATAATGTCAATCTAACAAATTAATTATATTTGGAATATTGGGCATGCTTCAATTAGCTTTCTTTAGGGTTGGTTTCAAAATATAATTGAGAATTCAATAGTCTCACTCACATCTCGCAAATAAATGGCTAACAGCAAAACCAAATTAAAGATACTGGTCAAGAAAGGCAGCAAACTACACTTGACTAGTTTCTTCTTTTCTAGAGATAACTCCATTAAAATAAAGATTAATGTCGCTACTAGTTAATGAGAACTATTCTATCTAATTTCTGAAGTCACACCAAAAACAATTCAGACAACCAGCTACAATATCTAGAACAAATCAAACAAACTACTAAACAAGGACATGGAACCACATCAAATCCAACAATTCTGCAACCATGTCATATTACACAAACTAACCACAGACTGCATCAACTAAAAACTATCATTTGATTTTGTCAACAAAAGCAAAACCGACTTTCATTTGGAAAGACACATCAGACCTAATTAAAAAATTGAATAACTAAACAACAAATAAACATTGTAAATGAATGACCTGATTTTCTTGAGTCTCTCCAAGTCATCTCTGAGCTTCATATCGAGAGCATTGGACACAACCTGGGAGTACTTGCCATCCTTGTAATCCTTCTTCCTGTTAAGAAACCAGTCTGGGATTTTGAATTGCCTTGGGTTGGCCACCACAGTCATCAGATTATCCAACTCAGCGGCACTCAACTCACCAGCCCTGACAGTAGCAAAAAGGATGTAAAAAAAAATCCAAAAAACATGTGAATCAGCGAGCAATTAAACTGACCAACAAAAAGTACCTCTTGTTCATGTCAACATCAGCCTTCTTGCAAACCATGTTGGCGAATCTCCTACCAATACCCTTGATGGAGGTAAGGGCAAACATGATCTTCTGCTTGCCATCGACGTTAGTGTTCAGCACACGGAGAATGTGCTGGAACTCCTCGTTCGCCACCAGAGCCTGCAACATTCGTAAAAAAAGATTCAGTTACCGATTAAGGATTCTTCAAAAATTGAACTTTTTTCATCAACGTCGCGCAGTGAGAGGTGCGATGAGATGGGCACGTACCATTTTCGCCGCGGATGTGTCGTTGGAGAGTGACGGTCGCCGCCGCTGCTATCGGTGCTGGTTGACTGAGGATCTGAAACTCTAGGGTTTGGGAATGAGTAATGTTATATAAATAAATGTGCTGAGCCTGTTCTAGGGTTTTGTCGCGTGGGCTTGCTCAACTTCAATGGCCCATTTAGAACCTCAGTTTGGACTTTGATTTTTTAATTTACCATTTAGAACCTCAGTTTGGACTTTGATTTTTTAATTTATTTCTTAAATCAAGGAAAAACGAATTGATGAGTAACTAAATGCTTTCAACACCCTAATAATATTTTCTTTCACCAATTTAGAATATTTTTTCTAATTGCTCTATTGGGTAATCGGAAAGTTACTAATATAATTTTACAAGAAAGATACAAATTTGTGAATCAAGTCCAAAAATTAACTTTGTTATGTCATTTTGCTTTTGGGCAATTCTCCCTACGCCATGTAAATTTGAATATGCACCAATTTTTTCAATAAAATGAAGGAAATATTCCTTTTAAATGATAAAAATTATCTTAAATGAAAAGAGTACAGATAAAAAAAATACTTTTAGAATATTTTTTCTAAAATATATTTATGGATTTAGATTTTCAGAATATACTTTTAAATTTTAAAAATTCTTTTGTTTGATATATTTTTTCTGAAATATAGTTTTTGCTTTTTGAATTTGTATATTTAGAATGAGATTTTAATTTTCGGATTCTAGATTTTTAAATTCAAAGTAAAAGTTAAATTTAAAAAATTTAAGAGATGATAAGACTCCGGTTCAAATTAGTACACTGCAGAAATAATTTGCCTTTGTTTTTATTCTGGGTGATCCAAAATTAAACTAAAATCAATATCCTAATGAATTGATAAATGTTGTATTTTCATTTTTTGGTTAAAAAATACAACTATTTTCAAATTTTAACAGCTTACTGTTATCATATCACCTCACTTCAAATCTTGTGTTATTTTATGCTATATTTTCCTATTACATACTTATACTATACAGTATACCTACCTATATTTGTAGAGATTTTATGTCATGTGATTCCCCATGCCTTATGGGATAGTTTCTAAAGTTACTCCACTTTTTATTTTCTTGTTTTCTATGCTTGATTATAGTGAAATTCTTATTTTTCTTCCTTTAAAAACATTATTATACAACAAATAACTTTTTTTCTTGATAATGCATATTTAATTTCTTTTAATATTTCATGTAATTTTAAAATCAACGAGTAAAATAATTTACCATTCCCATATTTTTAAGATTTTTAAATTAATAATTTACTATTCCCATATTTTTGAGATTTTTAAATTAATAATTTACTATTCCCATATTTTTGAGATTTTTAAATTAATTTTTATAGGAGTCTTTCATATTGTTTTGTTATCATAAAAATGACTGTGATTTATATTAATTTTACCAATGTTTTAGTATGTTTTATATATTCACTTTTACAAAAAATAAGCAACCACCTTCAACGTCTTATTTTTGCCTGTACCTAAATTTTTTCCTAGCTAAATTAATGAGATTGATAATTAATCAATAGTATGTCTAATTGAAGTAATGCCATTGCCAAATAATCATTAGTATGTCTAACAAAATCAGTAATGTCTTCTTATATATGTTTAACTCTTACATAAAAAAATTAAAAAATGTGATAGTACTAGATGAAGCAAAATTAAGTTTTTAAATAGAAATTAAAATAATTAATGATATTTAACTATATATGACACAAAGATTGGTTGTAGCTACAATAAAGTGAAAATCCAAAACCACTTAATCAGACCTATTTCAAATATACTCAATGAAATATGTTCAATTGGAAAATAGTAAAAATACAAAAATCTTCCGCCCGCTAGAACAGACACTACTCCAAACAATTGAAACTGGCTTTCATTACAAGCTAAATCAATATAAACATAACACAAAATGAGACGATGATGAAGAAAAAGGACCTGGTTACAGCCTCGTCTATCGTTACTGTACAAGTCTGTTCTATTGAGACCAGAGTCACGACCAAGTTGTAGGTGAAAACTTAGTTTAACTACAATACATGCATGATACAAAATGAGCTTTCTATAAACATACTAGAATTGTGACTGTGACTCTTTTAACAGGACTAGCATAATGATGTTGCTTATTTTTGTAAACACGTTAGTTCCATAAGCATCAATAATGTGTGTTTTTTTCTACAAGTCTAGTAAAAAAATGTCACAGACTATGATGGATGGTTGCAGAGTTTGATTCCATTTCACATGGAAATATTACAGCCTAACTCTTTGGCAGCGGTATCAAGAAAGTTAATAGGCAGTCTGGTTGAAAGTCGGCTGTGAGCTTCCCAAGTCAAGCATTTTTCTATGTCAGCTTGCCAGTCAATGGCATCCGAATTGAAGTATTGATAAGAAGGGTTGTGGGTGCCATTTATTCTCCGAGGTTTAAGATTATATCTGATTGAACCAGTATGCAAAATGTCACGAAGAACTGATATACTCAGAGCTCGGACATGGGCGCTTGGATGAGAAAGACATCTGATTGTAGCTGAGAGACGACACTGCATGCGATTTATTCACAGCTCAAACATATCAGTAATTATGACTAAAAAAAAGTACAAGAGTTATTTTAGTTTTGCACTTGATCGCCCTTTCCCAAATATGCATTTGTCTTGGAATCTAAAATTATATTTGCCAAGTTTAAGCTGCATATTGCATTCACTAGCTTTGCTAAAAATTAAGTTCCAATAAGGATAATTTGTTCACCTTTAAAAGGTTTGAAAGGCCATCTGCCACAGCCAATCCAGATTCTCCAAACTCGAGCACTGGCTGAACCGCTCTGGCTGTCGCTTCCAATAACTGGCCATTGTAATTATTGAAACATAAATATCAGTAAAGCTCAAGTATAAATAAAAAATATATGAAACAGCAAATCCTCCCTTCACAGTGCCACTAGTAGCTGCTCGAAAATTCATGTTTGTTAGCACAAGGAAATAAAAATCATGATGAATTATTAGAAAGCTGGTTCGTAAGATTGAGAAACCACACATGCTTTCTCAGCATGTGTGGTTAATCATATCTTCTGAGTCCACTAACGTACACATTTTGAAAACCTAAGATGAAGACTGTGCTAGTTGTTAGTTGTATAGATATGGAGGACCTTGGGGCACTGTATTTACAGGGAAACCAAGTTCCTTGTAAGAGGATAAAGCAAAATGTAGTGGTATGTAGACTCGGGGTATTGTGCTATTGGATAAAACTAGTAAACTTGTGTGGGTGTCACCTGTTTTTCATGAACAGATGGAACACTATAAAGAAGATTGTCCCTTTGTCAGAAACTTCACCACTGACTCCTTAATGCAAAGAGTAAATCCTAATACTAAGAAAAGTTGTTGTTAGAGAATAGATTACATTTGTAGCAAGCTGCACATGATCGAATCTTATATCTACTTAGAGGGGACTGTTAAGACAAAACAATGCTTTAAAAACAAGACCTGTTAATGAAATTGAAGATACCTAGTTAAATTTCACCGGCTAAAGTTGAGCTGTGGTCAAATTAACAATAGTTATTAATTTTAGTATTACAAATTAAACAATAAATTAACGTAAAAAAAATCATGGTAGGTAAATTTTTAAATAAGGATACAGAACCATTATACAGGTCCAACAAGATAAAAAATCAATAGCAAAAGGTTAATAATACAACATACCTGGACCTTATATGAAGACCTTTACTTATCTCAATCTTCATTGATTTTAGACGGATTTGACTGTTTTTCACAAATATTTAGCTCTTCTGATTTTTGGTTTTTCTGAAACCAGTGACTTGACTAATTAACTAGTTTTTCCCATGCTCCGTTCCAAATTTCTACTCCAAGGATATAACAATGTTTTAATGTTATGTGCAGTAATGGCATGTTGTTCCACTATATAGTAGTTTTCAATCTATTCTATCTCTATTTATTTCCATGACTGCTTAAATTAAATACTACTATAAAGTTAAAGCTAGGGTGGACCATCATTAGCTGCAGTCCAACGTGCACCGCATTCATCACCTATGATGTATGTTCTTATGATGGACCTTCTCCATCAAATAATTCCTCATACTCCTCCAATCTCCTCCAAATAATTCCTCATTCTCCGTATGTTGAAATGGAACAAAGAGATTCGGGAAGGAAGAGGAATATTCTAATAAAGAGGGTCTATTTTAAAAACATACAACCTAAATGAATCTTACGGATGATGAAATGAGCCTAATATCTTTCCATTTGGTGGTGGTTGCAAACAACAACGATAACAAGGGAGGTGGCATAACCATGGTGCATTAAGAATGGTGATAACAATGACAACAAGAGTGAGGGTGGTGAGAGAAGGAGTGTGGAAAAAGAATTATCCTATCCCTCATTTCTAACTTAACTGTTTCAAGATAAAAAAATACATTGCACCACAAGTTAGACTGTGAAATACGACAAGACATTGCATCCTATTAGCACACTAAACAATAGAAGACAAGATACAATTATCCTATTTCATCCTAGACACCGAACACACCCTTAGAGTTTTGAATTAATAGGCTACAAAAAGGATTTAGTAGTTTCATAATTGAGTATACATCAATAGTTAAGTGTACAAAAGGTCACAAATCACAAGAACTTTTTTAATTCTATAAGAGTGCAAACCTCACTTCACAAGATAGTTTTGTAGGATTGAATTAGGCCTAAATCTGCTTTTTAAGATTATATCAAAGCCTATCCTAACAAACCTTGTTAGGCCTATTGTTGGACCACCTATTAATATTTAGTCTCACACTTGAGATTTTCAGTTTTAAATGTATTGATGCGTGTTGGAAATTTCACGTCAACTAGAAATATAATCAAATTATAATATATAATTGAGAACAAATCTCACCTTACATAAAATTTTGTAAAATTGAGTTAAACCTAAATCCACTTTCTAAGAGACAACATGAAGAAGTGACATTAGCTCATCACTTTGATATGTCAAATGTGTGCAAATTAAAGAACTATGGAAAATATTTTGAGAAAAAATTGTGTTATTGAAGGGTAAAAATGATAGAGCACCAATTGATAACCTAATTAAATATAACACTAAACGTAGAAATTACAAACAAGACAATAGCAGCACATTTGTTGTCAAAGAGACAAAAGTCTCCTACAAAGAGTACTGTTTGTCCACAAACAGCAAATAACAAAACATTGCCTAATTACACACCCAGCCATTTTTATTTTTACTCCAAACACATTACTTCCATCAGTTATTTTTGTAAGTAACTACCATCAATGAAGTTTAAGATTGAACTAACTGCTAATACAAGATAAGTTATTTTCTATCACATGCTCGTAATGATAACTACCTCATATCCATCAATGGATCCTTTCCTGGCCCACTTAAAATTTTTAGGGTAAATACAATGGCGAATAATTAAATGACAATAAATACTATAATGCAAGTAAATTTTAAAATAGAAACACTAATATGGAAGTGAGAAATGAGTCAGTTTTCCGGTTTTAAGAGTGAGAATTGAGTAAATTCAGTAGATTGAGAGCTAAAATATGTATAGAGAAGCTAATGTTGAAACACACTACCTCCAGCTGTGGTAAAGTGCAAGCTTCTCCATCAACCAGCATCCCATCTGTGGCTCGCAGTAGTAAATCCGATGAACTTGCCACAATTACCAATGATTCTGCACTTTCATCATTCCTCATAAGTTCTACAATCAATTTTACAATCCGCTGATTGATTCTCCACATCTTCTGACCTAAATCATCATCCTTGGCAATCCAGGGCTGCAATTCCCTCTCCGCCTGACAAGTAAACAAGCTCAGGAAAGTGACTAAACAAGTAAAATGCAGGAAATAATAATAATAATAATTTATAAAAGAAATGTATAACAAATAAACATTGGATAACGAGATTTCAGTATCAGCTATAGAACTTTCTAGGCAGTAAATGTAAAAGCCAATTCCCATGATAATTCCTAAAATTTGGAAATCTGCTTAAAAAATGACATTATTTTGGATAAAAAATAGTAATTGTTCTTGATTAAACAGAATAGGAGTCTAAGTCAGCAGCCAAAGTCATTAATTAAATCCTTCTTGATCAGACGAAATTTTGGACCTGAAGAACGACGGCAGTAGCTGCTTTTGTTGGTGAGGCTGATACAACATTGCATAAGGCATCAACAACCTGCATAACATCAAATCCAAATTTGTCAATTATGAACCTTTTCCGGTAGAAATAGGGATACAAAAGAGATATTTGGATCCACACAATTACATTGCACACATTTATAACTGTATCTTATTATGTAACTCAGTAGGGGCAACTCTGTCAACCTTTACCAATTTGTAATATTTAACCAAAAAACTAAAATGTGAATTCTTTGATACCTCTCACCAGTGGGCACATATTATTATAGTTTCATTTGAAATTCAGAAGTTACATTCAATATATCTCGTTTTAGTAGTAGATTGTCTTGGCATGATGCTTCATCCAGTTTAATGTAGCATTTTTTACTTGATCCACTAATCTGCCTTTGATGAGAACAACTATTTAGTTTTTTTCAAAATAAATATTTTTCAATGCTAATCTTAAGGGAAGTTGCTTTATCGGCTTTCTAAAATATCATATCAGAATTTTCTTCAAATGTATCTGTTACAGAATTTTGCTAGTCTTTCCCATGTTCTTGTGTGTACACAGGATACACCTATTTATCCTCTGATAGGTTCGGCATAGTATACTACAAGACAAGAAATAAGTAAGGTTGTTGTGGCAGCTGTGTCTGAAATATATTAAATAGTCCAGGGACAGTTGTGGGAGGGGAACTTTTTGGGGAGAGAAAAGATTAGAAGGATTGCGGAGAGTGAGGTTCTCACAAACAACCTCAGTGTGTGTGTACCTTTGTAGTCTATTCTTCTCTCGGATTCTATTCCTACTACATTGGTAGGAATTGCATTGGAGTGGTGCAATAAAGATTGGCAAGGCCGAGTCTTTAATCACAATTTCTAATATTCAGTTCTATCATCCTCAAACAGCACTCTGGCCTTTCGGAACCTAACTTCTATGATTAACAAGAACTAGGCGGTTCCATCAAAGAATTTTTCTTTTCAAATTCCACCATAGGTTAAAAACACACAATTCAACCATTGTAAGAAAAAAGAATATTCAATAAGAAAAGATGACAAAGTTCTTGCAATATAACATTTGCACTTGTACCTGTCTCCATCCCTGTTGGGCAGAAGTGCTTTCTGCACAAGGTTGAGTCTCAGGAGAAGCAATCAACTTGTGCCATAGAAGCGAAACTACAGAGAAACATAATTCTTGTTTCTCTGCCAGCATGGATCTTAGAAAAATTTGTGCATTGCAATTCAATCCTATATGCCTGTCCATTGTGAGAAAGTTGGCTAGATCAGAAGCATCCAATGGAAAACCAGAGACACCTTTACCCAAGGTACAACCTGCTGCTTCATTTGAACAAGGGGTTTTCTTAGAAGTATGGACAGGTTTTGACGGGAATGAATCTGCTGAAGGTATAATAGATGTCTGCCCAGGGTCAAAGCAGTTACTTTCACACTGATTCTGCCTTTTATTACCACAATAAATACGGGAATCCCTCCAAATAGGTGCATGAATTAAGGTTGCTTCTAAAGGCTCTGCCTTGTTCACTATAGATGCAACAGCTTTGCTGTGAATGTCTATGAGATTATACAATGATGATGCCCTGGAGTGAATTTCATTGTCCCACTTGCAACGAATTAAAACAGACAAAGCATGCATGCAAGCTTTGGACCTCCTAAACAGTTCAGAAACATGAGCAGCAACCATAGCTGCTGCAACAATCTCATTTGAGCTGTAACTCCAAGGAGTGCCGACAGAAGATGGCTTCAATGAAAATAGTGCCTCTAAAATTGCTAAAATTCTGTGAGTATGACGTACTGCAGAATCTAACCCATTTCGCAAGTCATGGGAAGATCCATTTTGTCTAATATGGGAAGATCCATTCTGTCTATGGGAAGATCCATTCAGTTTAGCAGGCTTGGCTATAACTTGAGCATTGTTGGAAACTAAATTATTACTCCCTCGTGAAATCAAGGGGAACAACTGAAGCTCACAGGCAAGAGCACAAACAGCAGCCAGAACATAAGAATCAAATGCTGCTACAGGACCTTGCTTCTTCATTTTCCTATTTTTTGATTCTTTCTGGTTTTCAGATGTTTGTAAGTCCTCAATAATTTCCTCAGCTGGATAGTTATCTTCACCTCTTGGCCTCTTGCTTCCACTGAATTGAGCTTCATGACTAACACAGACAGTTAAAACAACAAAAAGTAGGCGTGAAGCAAGCTCTACAGATGCACATGATTCTAAGAAGAGGGAATGAACCATAGTACGAAGTTCTGCCACAGCAAGGTTTTTAGAGGCAGAGCCAATGATAGACAGGTATTTAGACTTTCTGCTTTGTTCTCTAGTGGACTCAGGTGGAAATGTCCTTTGAAGAATAGCTTCCACTGTAGCAGCAAATATTTTCATAAGACATGCCTCTGATGGGCTTCCACGAGGAAGATATTCCAGGACCTTAAGTAGGGGTATGTACAAATTCCATGACAGTATGGGAGGTTGTAGTGGGGTTGCAACTATAATTTCTGGAAGATCAACAGCCGAGGAACTTGTAGGAATCAGGCCATAAGCAGCTTCCCAGATGGTGCAAATTCTCCATTCAACCTCTGGACCATGAGCACAAAGCATTGATGCAATGCCTTGGGCAGTAGCTTCAATGGAGGCTTCAGCCGCAGGAACTTCTATCTGATCAACAACAAAGGTTTTAGATTGCAAGTGTACAGAAAGAACCTACATGCATAACTGAACAAAAGAAGAATAACATTAAAATATGTTAACTGATAAAGATGAACAAAACCTGCTTTTTATAGGAAGAAATATAACCACCCAAAGGTTCATGTTGAACTTCAACTCCATCAACGTGTCTAAGAGGAGGAAAAAGTAATGCAGGCTGTGAAAGTATACGGAAAAGCAGAGCAGCTGCAGCATCAGCAGCTATGCCAGCTCTCATGGACATTGCAGTCCCTATTGCACGCAAGAAATGCAAATGCATCCAATTTCTAGGAAGCTTCATTAACATAAGAAAAGAAAAACACATCAGTCAATTGGTTTTAAATCTGATTTCTTCAGATGAAAATATCAAAATGCAAAATAAGTAATCCGACTACAATGCACATATAGCATTGATACTGGATGTTGGAGTATTATGCTACACACTATAACTTTGTCTATGATATTCCTCTCATCGTTATTCCTAAGTCTCTACATGAAGCTCTTTCTAATCAGAATGGCAGCACACTAAGAATGCTGAAATGAGAAAATTAGAATCTAATCAAAACATAGATAAATGTTCCTCGTCTCCATGGAAAGTCCATTGTTGGAGTCATTGGATTTACATTGTCAAAGTTGGTCCAAATGGAAGTATTGATAGACTGAATGCTCAATTGGTAGCTAAAGGCTACACCCAAGTGTTTAGCCTAGACTATTTCTCTTCTACGGTTAAAATAGTGTTTGTTCATCTCTTTTCTTTGGCAGCCATGCAAACTAGTTGTTTTATTTTATCAATTAGACATTAAGAATGTCTTCCTTCTGCATTTAAATTATCTATATAAAGTTAAAAACTGCATATAAATCTTATAATAATTAAATAAAAGAACAAAATACTTAGTTATCTGTTTTCAATATAAGTCTTTCCATAATACTCCATAAGGTTATAAATATATGTTAAACCAAATATTACTTTTAGGGGGAATTACACTCACTTCCCGAGTTTTTCTTAAAGAACACTCACTCACACTCTAGTTTTTAAATCGACACTCACTTTCCTCAGTGTTTTAATAAAGTAACACATACTTCCTTTATTTTATTTAATCTTAGAAACTCAAGCTATTTAATTGTAATAAAGCAATACTAATAAACCATAATAGTAAAATGACCGTTTCCATTAATGTCAGCATTGCAGTTATTCTCTGTCTATCAGGATTATGCTTACCCTTATGCCAGATGCATAATCTTCAGCAGCTCGAAGAAGCTCCACAAGCTGCACAGCGGCATCAAGTGCATCTGGGGCCCACGATGGAGGTGCTTCTAAGAGTCCAAGAAGAAGTCTTTGTGTAGCACTTGGAGTAGCAATTGCATAATATCTGCAAAGATTAGGTGTATATATATTTTCTCAAGCGGATGAACTTATGAACAACTAAAAAACAAGAAAGTATTGAAGTTCAAAATAACCTATGAAATAAACGAGCATATGGTTCCAAAGCTGGTAATCCAGCAACTAGATGCTCATCAAGAGCAGTTGTTGGAGGAGGAAGCAAAAGTGCAGGAACAGCAGCTGCTGTTAAAGTAGCAGTCTCATTGCGAGCAACTTCATCATCACAAACACTTAATATTACACCAGCACCATTGGCAACAGCCCATCTTGGAGTTGAAGGTACAAGTTGAGGATGCTTCCCAGAACCACGAGAAGAAGCTAAAAGATAAAAGAAAAAAGTCATCTCCTTGTCATATTAAAAACATAAACATTAGTGTGACAATATGATAAGTGATAATCTTTTTTAATAAAACTCATTGACAAATTTTTATATAGTTGTTCAATTAAAACGAACAAAATTAATTTATAGTCTCCTACGAATGCATCAAGGATATCAATCACACCAGAAAACTTGTGTTAATAATATCATTAACTGCAATCAATAAGTGCAAAAAAACACAAAAATATACCAAGATCACAAATAAAAATAAGAACACAAAAAGTTAACTTCGATATATAATAACTAAGCTTCATGATTTGTATTCTATTATTAAATGTCCTCATTAGTGTTCTACTATTATATGGCTAACAGGATGCAATAGCTTTGGCATTTGTAAAACTCTTTTAACACTAAGCATTTCAATCTCAGTTGGCCATTCTATAATTTCAACACTTAAATAGAATAGCCGAGTGACCAAAAAGAAAAACACTAATAGTGTGTTTGGATAGGGAAATTTAAGAGGGTAAATAATTTAAAATGCTTTACGAAAATATGTTGTTAGGTTAAGAAATTTCAAAAGAAATCAAAATTCTATAATTTTGAGTAATTGGATTACTCAAAATAAGAAAATTACAAATTCCACCTTAAAAGTAAGAATTTGAAATTCTTCATATTTTCAAATTCACGTCTCTTACCTTTGTATTTTCTCTTTAGCTCGATTTTGGTTAGGGCATTGTTGGCTTGGCTAAGACCAAAACATTGTTAGGAAGACTACTTTGCAGTTTTTTCTTTTTTTATCAGCAATAGACTACTTTGCAGTTGATGTCAACTAGGGCTTTCATATTGAAGTTGATTAGAGTTATTTTTGTATTTACATTAATTTTTGTTGCTACTATTCTTTCTCCCTCAAAATTCTCTCGGCCAATTCAGGAAAACTATTTATGACAGTTGTGAACTGCATTTTTTTTTATTGATGCTTGTCGTGACTATTTTTTATTTTTTTGTCGATGCAATGACTACTTTTTCATCATTGCCACCACCAATGTTATTATTTGTCAATAGTTTGTTATGATTTTTTTTCTAATGTTGACTGGGAAACTTTTGATACACATTAACTTAATTGCATTTTGCCAATGTGACGAAGACAAAAAAAAAATCCAACCAATGTCATAAAAATAACCTCAATCAATGCAGCCAAAATAATTGTGGTCGGCAATAATGGTAAACAATAACAATCTTAGCTCACGTCCTGAGAAAGAAAGCTTTGTCAATGCCATTAAAATACCTTGATGAACATTGATCGAAAAATACATCAATCAACATCAACTAAAAAATAGTCAATATTGATATTTTAAAATTATTAACAATTGTTTGATATTTAAATAATTTCTTGCATTTAGTGGTAATTGAAATACTTTTACCAAATGAGAAAATTAAAATTCAATAAATTTGATTTGTCTTATCCAAAGAAAACATTTGAAATGAGATCAATTCAAGTTCAATGTATTTAAATTTCTAAGAAATTGTAAAATCCCCTATCCAAACACAAGGAAATTGAGTTTTCCTTTTTCAAATGAAATTTCCCAAAGAAGTTTCCACTAATGTTGTTACCACAACTTGTATTTAGTAATTTGTACATTTTCAATCTTAAATGTCGAAGTGCCTTATACCATCTCTTTCCTGCATAGAACTTTCTCTCCCTTCCCTCATTTTTGGATGCCTCACAAAGGGTATGTTTCTTTTAGAAACATGGGGTGCATGGCAAGATTATCAAAATCCAGATAATTTAGGCATTGCTCATAGTGGTTGCAAGTTTTTGGTTTTTAACTTGCAATTTTCAAAACAAAAAACATTCAGTAAAAGTATAGTTGAAATATTTTTTAACTCAATTTCAAACCCTTCTACATTCAGTAAAAGTATTATTGTTATCTTTGTTGATGACCTTATTGTGGTCATGGCATCATTGCCACCACCTATACCACTATCACCATCATTGTTACTTTCACTATTTGTGCAACATCATTGTCGTTATTAGCACTACCACCGTATATACAAACATACCTTGAAACTATTTTTAGCATTATACAAAAACCTTTAAACTAATTTATTTTGTAAATTAGAAGAAGAAAAACTATTTTTTAAAACTAGATATCATACTAAACTACAAGCTAAATTTTAAAAACTATTACATGTTTTTTAATGTTTTCACTACTTATTAATTTGTAAATTTTTCTTAATAGAAACTAAATACAATTCTAGAAATGCTGCTATTATATGTATTACTGTCATTCTCAAAATTGCTTGTGTGACTTTTTTAATTTTCAATAAAATTCATATGCTAGGCATCACTGTGAACCATGACTTCCCAGCTAGACTGGCAGCCCAAGGTCCAACAATCAAATGTCATTACATGGAAAGATGTATTAAAGAGGGAAAAAAACACATATAAAAAACATTGGAGAACCAAACTAAGCTCACGTAAACAACAACCCTCCCAAAGAAAAAAGCTATACAAATAAAGTCTTGGAGTTGATACCTATTAAGAAAAAAAAAATATAAACTAATGATAGAAAGTAAAATATCATACCAATTAAAGTCTAATCTATTTTCAGTCTCAATGTTGGCAAGATTGTCAGCACTGCGATTGCCTTCACAGTATATATGAGGGCTTGTGTGACTTATATTTACCATTTTTATTATTTTTTTTATATATTTTTATGTTTAATATTTATTTTGTCAATTTATATTTTCTTTCAATGTTTTCATTTTTTAAATCATTTTTATGTTTCAATATTTTCTTTTTATATTCGGAGAGTTTTAGGTGGGACAAGGTAAGTTGCAGTAATCGACTCAATTCCAATTAGCAAAAATTTATAATAAAAAACTAAACCAAAAAAACTGAATCTGAAAACTAAACTGGGTTTTAACTTTTGAAATTTTCAAAACTTAAAACTGAAAATCACGCCAAATGGACCCCTGTAAAGTCACAAACCAGAGTACATTACGATTGATATGCAACATAAAAATTATCTTGAAGTCTTAAAAATGGAAAAAGAATGCTTAACTTATTTTAAGATAGAATACGAGTAACTATCTAAATCAGTTTTAAGCAATTTAATTACATTAATTGACTAAACTTAATTGCCTAATAATTTCTTCATGTCATATTTGGATTAACTGATAAAAAATGGTAGTTATGGAAGAGAGGGTTAGAAATAAGCCGGGAAAAATGAACATGAAGATTGAAGGGAAAAGGGAAAAGGCAAATGTGCATATAGTTAACCAGCATATAATGCAATCATAAACTCAATCTTTGGTTAAAAGTATTTGAAGTAGATTTTATGTGCTACAAAAAACTAAAAATAAACATACAACTTAACCAAACTCTACTGTCTAAAGAAAAGTCTCCTTTTTTATATATAATTTTGTTCACAAATTATTATGGTGGATAAATATCATTTTAAAAAACAAAGAACAGCATTCTGTATTAAATTACCAAAATTTATCATACCAGTTGATGGAGGTTTGAGTTCTCCTGCAGCATATTTACCCATAACACCACTGCACCTGTTAACATACAGCAAAATCATGGACTTAAAGCAAAGATCTCAATACTCAAAGCATAACAAATAATTCAATACATTATACTATGGGAGAGTCAAATCATGTATGCTGTTTGATTTTACCAAGATAAAGGAAGAGAGACTATATAACCATACATAATTTACACTGCTGAGAAAATAAATGAAATTATGTGCCCCTGAACTTAGTTATGCTATATTCCAATACAGGAAAGTCCTAATGAACATGAGTCAAATGCCTTTCCATTTCACTGTTATGAAAGATGATTTTCAGCTCAATCCATATATTTCAATTAACAATCAGGAAAAGCTGCCAATAAGCTTATATCTCAATTGGCACCCATTTCATCCTTTATGGTGGTATGTAATTGTTGAGAGATGAGAGACACAAATGAAATCCATGTATTTAAACTACAGATTTGAACAGAATTATGTTGACTAAAGCATAACTTATGGGTCACTAGCTCAATTGGTGAGTCAATGGTTGATTCGCATATTTAGCTTGTGTATTGGTAGAGCTATGGTATCTGTCTGAGTTGGGAATCATTATTAGACTCAAGGTATGTCTGGCCTAGCTTATGGTTAGATTAACTTCTTACAAGTGACAGTTGGGTCAAACAGTGCCGATAAAAGTTCTTACAAAAAAAAGTAACTTTATATAAAAATTACAGATTACTAGCTTTTTGAAAAGCTACGGCAAGGAGCTTTTTTCAACTTGTGCGAAGCTTGCTTTGGAAGCTAACTTTATATATTGTTATTGTTACATTTTACCCATACTAAAAACATGTAACTCCCTTTTTCCTCATTTCTTTAATCGTAGTTGTTCAAGTCATTTGGTTCTTGAAATTGTGAACCATGAGGTATGGTTGAGTTTGAGGTCAAACCTTAAACTGAATCATGACACCCTTAGGACATGCGAGCAAAAAGTTAAAGCATACATGCAGACATAGTTAACCACATCTGGCCAAATAAATTGATAGAGCTAAACTATTTGTTACTAAGAATACTCACCACCGGAAATAGTCACTTCTAATGCCTACTGGTGAAGCCAACAATATATCAGTAATCCAGGGAGACAATGGCCTTATAGGTTTCTTCTCCTGATTTGTCAAAGAATTATGCACAGATTTCCCATCAATAGGTTCACTAGTTGTGGCATGACTGCCACTACTGCTTCTTTCTGTTTCACCATATTGTCTTTCTATTTTGTAAATAGGGCGATTATAATGAGTTAAAATACGCAAAATTTCACCACATGCCAGAGCCCATTGTTCTGAGTATTCATTCTGCAAAATAATACACAAAACGAAAATAATAGAGAACCACTTTGCAGAAACTGAAGTCAGATAGTTGCTACATTAAATCAATTTAGAAGATGAAAGACACAAAGCAAGAGACTTCTTTTCTTTCAAAGGGATTAGCTAAATACCTGATTTATTTATTTCTTACTGATTCTCCTACAAATTTTACTTAAATAGATTTGCACATATTTGAATAACTGACTTACTTGCTGTTTTATTTCATTAATAGAAAGATTAGAATAGTTGTAATCAAGTCATGTATTAGGCAAAGATTTATCATAATGTTAAAAGATTCTTATTAAATGGGATTCTATGAGAGGCATTCAGTCAAATTTGATACTATGCTATGAAACAAGGGATTATACTTGTACCTCAACTTTTGGGCAGACTGAAGATATGAAAGAAGCAAATGGAGGACTAGCCTTATCATAGACTAGTGTCCCATCAATAATACATGAAATAATTGGAAGCACAACGGCATGTCCATGCTCTGGATGATGAAGGACAAATGTGGCTGGATGTAATGTAAAATATAAAGTTATTTAGCATAAGATAGAAATAAATTCGTGGTAACAACATAAATGTTGAGTCAACCATAAGTCAAACTAACGTGAGAAAAAGCATAAATACCCAGAACATCATCAAAGAGAAGAATCTCCTTGGACGGATAACGGTTACGAATCAACTGTCAAAATAATATAGAACAGAGTGAGTGGCATTTGATAAAAATCATTGGCTTTCTCATGTAAAATAATAATAATTATAGTAATAATAACAATAATACAAAAAAATAATTTATATAGATTTTTTCTGTTCCAGTTCACAAGGTTCATCAGTAAATATGGATGCATTTATCATACCTCAGCAATATCGTCAGTAAATTGTTCTGATGTAAACTGAATGAAGTATTCAACATATGCAGCAATTTGATCCTAGGAAAAGCAGAAGTAATAAGACAAAAACCAACAAAATGGAAAATAAGCTGTCAATATAGCAGAACTACATAAGATGTATAAATGTTTGCAATCCACATATTTGATTGAGAAACAACTACTTTCAGCATTACAATTTACTAAAAGCCTGCTGATTTTTCACTATTACAATACCACTGAAGAGTTTCCAATTTATTACATGTATTATGAAGCATAGACTTTAATCAAGAGATAATATATACAAAGACGGCATTTAATATGGTTATTTAGCCAACTTGTGTAAAACTAAGTAGGAAAAAGATTACAAAACAACGGATTATATCATCTCCTCCAAGGTAATTTTTCATCAATAGAAGATATATCATCAGACCTCAAAGAAATTTAAACACACATACACAGAAGTTGCACATCAAGTGAAAAAGTCTCCAGCCTATCTAAAGTCAAATGAAGAGACCCTTCAGAAATAATTAGTTAAGATAGCAAAAAAGATCATTTAAGTGATGCAACTGGAAAAAATATCCTTAAAAGATTGACAATGTGGTCTGAACATAAGCATTCTGCATTCCACTGCAGAATCTTGTCTCCATTAGCCATTATTACTCATTAGTCCCACCAAAACCTTTGAAATGACATACAAGAAAGTTATCTAAATTCTTAGGATATTCAACAGTTCCCAAAAATACCAGAGAATCACAAATATCTAACAGCTAGACTGTCAAATTTAAATAGCTGCTAGTCTCATCGTGGTTCCATATGTATGCTGATTCATGCAAAGAGTACAGTACAAAGATGCATCCCCCCATATCATTCCAGTCATGAACCAATTATCTCTCGACAACTCATTGCATTCCCAACACACACAAGTGCCCTTTGCGTTTGGATAATGCATGGGCCCACTAACATTGTACTGAAATTCAATTTCTACATTAGGAGAATGGGAGCAGCAAGGATCCAGTTGGTTGTGAGGACTCCAACAATATCATGTCATGAACTAACTATTCCAAAAGCCAAAGTTCTTCAGTAAAGTCACGTGAATGGATTTTATATTACATAGTTAACAATTCCATTATCAGTCCGTTGAAACACCTTCACTTTTAATCTTTTGGAGAGGCCAATCACTAACTATTTTGTTGCTAGATGAATTTGTGGATATGGAAAGTTTCATCCTAGAGGTTGTAGATAAGCATACTTGGATAAACACCAAAGAGTTAAGCAGGCCTTTTTGTTAATCTACAGGGAGTCAAAACGCACCAAAAGCATGATTCAAACCTTGTTAATCTGCTTCCTTTTCATTGTCATAGCCCATGTCTCAATAATTCAAATAATTACAAGGATTTTTATCATCACAAAGTTCTCTGGTAGGAATTTTTTTCTGGATTGCATTAGGTTGAATTAACTTATGGGAGGTTCATAATTGGATATTTCCTTCTTTTTACAACGTGCCTTTAAAAGTTAGGATCTAATGACTCAAGAATTGACAAGACACATAACAAGTTTTGTAAACACATGTATTAGTTCAAACAATTACACATATTATACACTATAATTTTTCAGAAATACCTTCACTCAAATTTTTCAACAAAATTTCAGAAAAAAATGCAGAGATAAACAGAAAGAAATTTGGATAATACTCCGGAAAATTTCATTTGATTGAATACACCCAACGCCATACATTCTTCAAATTCAATCAATCTAACGATATAAAACAAAAAAAAGGATTATTATTTTCTGCAACATGAAGTAACCAAATAAGTAGCTAAAAAAGGATCCAAGTGCAATCTAATGTTTGATATAGGCATATATGTAAAGAAAAATAATTATGGATAAGTCTAATGCTTCACAAATTAATGTTTTTCCATATTATTTTAGAAAAATGTCATAAAATGGGAATTATAGAACTTCTCTCCACAAGGACGTTGCAACAGTCAACAGTGCCACCTACTGAGCTTATCAAACTTCAAAATATATTAACACCAATGTTTCTGCAGTGCAGTCATAAGACATAGGGAAAATAAACTACTTTCTCATCCTAATTATTTATGATAATATTTTACCTCTCTTACTGCACCCATACATAGATAAATTAATTTTAAATTTGACTTGACATGATATTCACAATTTTATTTTCAGATATTTGAAAATATCATAATTTTTGTTTTAAATTCTAATGAAAAAATCCTACTTCTCTCGACAAAATAACAAACCATACACTCTCACAAGGATATTCCAACAGTAAACAGTGCCACATAAAACAACTCTAACAGCTAAGGAATGTTGAACATCAGCGCACTCATTGGTCACAGGATCAGAGTAAACCAAAATGATCAAGTGAGAGGGAAGATCCTAAGCAAATTAATTCACTTTACAAAAATATTACCAGATGGCGCCTCTTTGCCGAGGAAAATATCCCATGTTTTATAGTGGAAAATAAAATGCTACTATTATTTTTACCAGAAGATTAGCCATGTCTACTTCAGAAGAAAAAGATGAAGGTAAAGCCCTCAATTAATATGCAATTACTTGGACTAAATATCATATAGTAAGTAGAGATATAGAAAATTCATTTCTTAACTTCTGAAGTCCAAAAAGCTTTATTCTAAACGTTGAACCATTAAACAAAATATTATAATTATTATCATTATTCCTATTATAATTCATAAAAGCGAGCAACTGACATTCAATGACTTAAGTTATAGTTTATTTTGAGAGAAGAACATTACAGAAGAAAGGGCTTGGGGAGGGGGAATCAAGAGTGAAATGGCACCTTTCTTTGTTGACCATCTGGTGGGGGAGGCCAGAACAATGAGGAGAACTGAAGACGATCAATCCACTTTTCACTGGGAGCAGCCATTGAAGAAGAAGAAGAAGACATCTATCTACTTTCCAGGTATTGTTTCCTTCTACCTCTGACAATGAAAAGCAATTATCCAAATTCCAGCCAAAACATGCTACCAATCAAGAATTAAAATATCGTAATTCACCATTCCCTGTTCACCAACATCCACCAAAACAATTTTCACAAAAAGCTTTACTTTTGACAGAGAGCAAGCAAATAGGAAGACAGCCAGATTCATCTCGAGAAAATAGTAGTTACTTAGCACAACAACTAGTTGCCCTCTACAGCTAGAACCAGTATACTTTTCAAAATTACTAGTGATTTCTAAGTTTCTTTTCACTCTAAAACCACTATAAAACATCAAAATTATTTCCTAAGTAATGAAAATCAGAAACACGCATAAATCTGAAACAAAATCCTGCCAAACTGAGCAAAATAAATTTTAAAAAAATAAATTAAACAAAAATAGTAGTGAGAAAAAGACTTTGTCCAATAAATATTGAATTTACCTCCAGGCCACAGAGGTCTGCTGAGATTCAAAAGCTAGTACAAATTAAAAAAAATATAAAATATAAAAAATAAAAAAGTAACCCCCTTAAATATCTAACCCAGATTCACCACACAAAATTTTCCTAAAAAAGGTAAGATAGCGAGCCGATGAAATCGACTCCAGAAATTAACACAAACACCATGTTCAAACCCGGAAGCCATGCAAATCTTTACATCAATAAAAAAAACAGCAAAAAAATGTACCGGGTCCTATTGTGTGCGGAATCAATTGTTTCAGGAAGCAAACATGGCGATTCCGAGGTGAAACGATGGAGGTGAAAAAATGGGAAATTGTGGTGTTTTATGGAATGAAAATATTTAAGAGGTGGTGGTTGAAGGAGGAAGGCAGAGTGAGAGAAAGAGAGAGAGAGAGAGAGAAAGGCTAAACAAACACAACTGGGAGAGAGAAAGAAGAAGAAGATCTTTAGGAGCTCTGAGAAGCCTAGATTGATTGCATACGTGGCAATGATATTTTCCTCTCACCTCACACCCCGTGTCACGTCATCTTACTCTGCACATTCATCTTCATGCATTCACATCCATGCTCACCCATCATCATTACACATACATATTCACCCTGCCCTTATTTGTAATTTCACCTATTACTTTAGCTTAAATTTCTTTGCATCTTCCCTAGTTCTATTAAATAAGTCCTTGTAGATAAAGCATTTCAAAAAAAAGTCTTTATAATTTCAAGAAAATGTAATTAAATTTCTGCAGGTTAATATTGTTATAATCTGTTCATTTGTAAATTAACAAGGTGGTGAAGGATGGGATCAGCACTAAAATTACTAAAATAAATTATTTAATAGAAATGAAAATTATATAACTTAAAAAAATAATATTGAAATTATATTTAGATATAATACAAGTTTGAGTAATATTGACAACATAGTGACTAGTAATGTAAATAAATATTAATGTGTGCATGTAAGTTAATAGCAAAAATTACTTCCTACCATTTTAGTTCCTATTTTTGTCTTTAGACCTTTATTAACATGTGTTTTTTTTAGATCTAGAGACTAAAAAACCATATTAACTTTTATAAGTATTCTTATTTTTAATTGTTTAGCGTGGTGAAAAAATAAAAAGTAGATTTAATTATGTTTTAAGTTTTTAAAATTCGAAATAACTTTGATTTTATTCTCTCAAATTTTTAAAAGATCATAGTCTCTCTAAATTGAAAACTACAATTTTAGCCTAAAACGCTAATTTTGAGACTAAAAAAGAGTTTTATGGGATTTAAAATTTAAGATTCATAATATAAAGTTTGAAGATTAGACTTTTAAGATTTAAAATCGTTTTTAATAGTCAAATTTACTGTTTATGGACTAAAACTATATTTTATCAATTTCAAAGACTAAATTTCATCAATTTCAAAGACTAAATTTCTTTTTTCTAAAATTGAAAATTGTTCCAAATTTTAACCATTTAAAATACAAATAAACTATATTTATATATAAGAGAATTTTCAAGACTCGAACTTCATTCATTATTTATTATTAATTTTATTTAATTTATCCTTTAAAATATTATGTAACTTATCCTTTGGAAATATTATTTAATTTAAATATTAATATAATTACTTTTCAATTAATATGAAATATGCTTATCAACAATGTTTTTTATAACCGTCCAAAAACTATTTCCTAAGAATACTAGTGAAACAGATACATGTAATTTATTAAAAATTTGTATTAATTATGTAGCAACAAAAATTAATAATAACAAATGAAATTCACCACTTATAAAAAATAACATCAAAATTACATGTCAACGTACTTATTTATGTGATTAGAGTATCAATAAAATTATGTTGTTGTTTTTTTCTTTAATAAGTTGTGTGTTCAATGTTACACAATATTTACTTAATATCATCATCACACACTCACTAAGGAACAACGTACTTCAAAAGACAACAACATAACCTAAAAAATAACAATACACCCTTAAATAAGAAATGTATGACAATATATATTCTGAATTATATATTTCAACATTTTATTCGTATCCATAACAAATGCATCACACACATACTCTTTTTATCTTATTATTTATTTATTTATTTTGTTGAATTCATTTTTTTTTAATAATAAAATCTTCAATCAAATTATTTAATTTTAAAAAAGAAATAATATAATTTTTTAAATATTAAATGAAGTCCTTTAATTGAAAACATTTTCATGATCCTTTAATATATAAAAATTAACACTTTTATATGTAAGGATTTAGAAAATAACCTTATGGTAGAAGTGAGTATATTTTAAATGACACCTGAATATTTAATTATTAAAATAAAATTAGTATATAAATAGGAAATTTAGTTATTTAAGTTTTATTTTAAAATAATTATCATCTCTCTAAAAGTTATTTTTTTCTTTCTTTCTCTTCTCACTGAAATTCTTATATCTTCACTTATTAAATCAATGATCGAAGTCTGTCATTAGACTTGTAGCAACGAACTCTACAAGACTGACCAATCAAAATCCTAAAAACTTTTTTCGGCAAGTGCACCGCATTGTCAAAAGTAATAATGTGTTCCTATATGACGGATATCGAACACACAAGGAACAGTTGAATAAAATATTCAATAAATACAAAATAGAATAATTAAAGTTTGTTGAGAGTTGTTATGAAGGCAAGAATCAACAAGAAAACAAGTCAAAGAGTTTGTTGCTTCAAATGGAGAAAATAGGATTGGGTTTCATCTTTCCTCACTCTTTTGTATTTTGATTAACATGACAATATTGTGCCCTTTGATTGATATTGATATCCGTATAAAAATTATTTATATCCGTTCCTCATATATAAAATTATTAAGATGCTTCCTAAATATCGATTTCTCGCATATTTATAAAAACAACTTTTCATTAAGATTAGACGTTGATAACAATTAACATTTCAAATTTATTCTTAGCATTCAAATATGTTAAGCATTATTGTTTAGGTCAGAATCTTATAAGTATTCTCCAGCCAAATCTAAAATTCTAGATCAGGGTAAACCAAACATTATAAGCAAAACAATAATATCAATCATCAATCAATAGCCTCAAGCCCCTTATTTAACCTAATTTGCTAAGGTTAAGTGACTTCTTGCGTGGCTTTGATGGGCTCGTTTGGGCGAGTAAAACGTAAAAAGACCCAATGTTCTGGTGTTATCTCGCTCAAGCAAGATATAGCTCGCTTGAGCAAGCAAAGCGTCAATTTTGTCCAATGCTGCTGGAGCATTCTCACTCAAGCGAAAATGGGCTCGCTTGAGCCAGATGCTCTGATATTGATTTTGGCTTTTTTGTGCGCTTGTGCATTCCAATCCTTTCACCTTTCTCCTTTTAGCTTATATTATTCTTCTTTAGCCCAATCATCTACATTCTTCCCTGAAAACCTAAAATTAACACCAAAGTTGATATATAGTAGGTATATACAGATTTTCCTGAATATCTCGCTCAGGTGAGATAATTATCACTCAAGTGTGAATAGATTGAAAAATTGGGTGGTCTCGAGTCCGTTTTCGCCCAATGCGCATAGGGCGAGACCATTTTCGCTAAAAAATTGGATGAATTTTTGGATGCTCTTGGGTTCAATCTCGCTCAAAAGAGAGGATTTCCGGTTAGGCGATACCGATTATCATTCAAGCGAGATGGTTTTTGCTAAAGCTAGAGTAAAAAAAAACTTAATTTTAACTTTTGTTTATGTGTTCCTATTTTATTATTGTTTATTATTTTTAATTATATTTTATGTGAAGTATAATTATATTTAATTGAAAATCTTTTAGTTTATGTATTTTACGTGATTTTTTAGATAAATTTTGTTTTGATTGAACTTTGAGTTTTGGTGTGATATGAGATATAAAATATGAAAAATTTGATCGAGATATAGTACATCCGTGTTGAGCTTGTTAGGATGTGCATTGACTAGGAATTCATCTAGAAGGAGGTATCATGACTCTACTGATATAATGAAATCATATAGATGATGTGATTCAGGTGGTGAGAGTCGAATGAGATTCATATGAATGAGTCAGTTATTTGAAAGATAACTAATTTGACCTGTTAAGAGTTAATTTTGTCATACTAGGAGATATGATATTGAAATTATTGATGTGTAGACTTCACAGTGAATTAGTATGACAGATGCACATCTTTGAGTCTAAATCAATGCACGAGTATTCCGGAACTAAAGTCAAGTGTCTGAGTATGTGAGTCCTTAGAAGTCTGACATGAGTAAAATGTGAATGATGAATTATGAGAGAAACTTGATGGTTTGTTGAAAACTTGTATGAAAATTTGATGGATTATACTTGTTATTAAAAGTTAAATTTATATTAGAAATCTTAAATATAGCTAGTTTACATTGAGGTTTGTTTTGTGTTTATTTTCTTTAATTTGCGATGATCACGTGTTAATTTACACGGGAGTAGATGACGTTACATGTGAAAGAGCTAAGAGCTACATATTAAAAATATGACAATATTTATTTTCTTTATATTTTGTTTATACGTCTAACAAATATTAAAATTCCTATGAAAATTGATATATTTTGAGATATTTCATGAGATAATTGTATGTATGTATATATTTATTTATGTTTATATATTTATTTTGATATATTATGGTTATTAGATATGATAAAATTAGGAATCTTACATGTGCATTTGTTATAAATTTTGTCACGTGTAAATTAAAATTGCCAATATTGATTAATTAACGATTTTATTGTTAATTGTATGAAAAATGATTTCATGGTTGAGTTTTCAAATGTTGCGATATTTAATTAAAGATTTTATTAATAACATAATTAAATAAATAATAAGATTAAAAAAATTATTTCATTTTAAAATAATTAAATTCAAAAAATTGAAATAACACTATCATATTTTATGAATTAAAAATAGAATTAATTTTGTGTATTTAAATTAGACGAGTTATAATGTTTAATCGATTGCACAAATTATATAATTGCACAAATTTTAAAATACAGGGACTTTTTAATATAGTTGTTTGAATTATGAAAACTTTACTAAAAACTTATTAAAACTATGGGGATCTGTAAAATTTATTCATAATTTTAAGCATCATGTGTTTGTCACTCGTGTCGTGTTATTATATTATACATTTCTTCGTTTCTATAAATTTTCTTTCTCTTGTTACGTATATTATTTTTTCTCTATTTTTTTCTTTTCCTTTTGTTATTGGTATTCATAGGCACCCTAAAACAGAATGGATCTCAAATAGTATACTTTCCATTCACAAAACACGTGAACGCATACAAAACTTTAGGAAAAAATAATCATTAAACTAGAATAACTAGTTCAATCGTGTATTTAATTATAAAATCACAAAAGATCACGTGAAACTAATTTAAACCATCTATTTTGATTTGATGATTGGAATATCACTCAACACATTCGTTCAAAGTTTTGCGGATTCTAAAATTTATTGTTTTCCTACGCATCGCATTCATAATATGATTGAATATCATACATTAATTATAGAGAAATGATATTTAATAAAATATAAGTGAGTGAAAATTTCACTTTATAATTGATTAAGTTAAATTTAAAGTTTATTTCTTAATATAAAGCATATTTATTCATAATTTATTGTAACGAGAATTTGTTTGACTTATTAAATTATTAAATTATCCATTGTCGAATTTTATAGTATATAAGTGGGGTAAACCTGATGTTATGATGTTAATTTTATAGTTCACTTCTTAATTGTCAAGAATAAAGAGATTGGTTTCAAAATGGGATGAATTCTCATTGAAAAAGTGTAGTATATATATACAGACAAAATTGTAACTAGTGAACATAAATATAAAACCTAATTATATTTATTCAATCAACTAATTATGTCACATAATAATTAATTATATCATATGATAACTGATATATAATTTCCTTAATAACTATTAAGTCATATAATGACTAATAATATCATATGATAACTGATATATCCCTTAAGACCCCCCTCCCTAAGTTGGAGAGTGCAAATTAAGAACTCCCAACTTGCTGCATAAAAATTCAAATTGCTCTGTGTCAAATGCTGAAATATGTGAAAGTTGTTTGATTATCACAAAATAACGAAGCTGGGTTGTGCAATTCAACCTTCAAATTCTGAAGTATATATCTCAATCAAGCCAATTCCAGACAAGTATTTGCCATTGCTCTGTTTTCTGCTTCGGCCGACGAACGCGCAACGCTGCTTCCCAATGTGGCTTTCGGGGTGTGTTCATGAATTGACTAAGGGTACGAACTGAATAAACTATGTCAGGTCTGCTAAATGTCAAGTATATTAATCTTTCAACCAGTCTCTGATACTTGCTCGGATCATGAAGTATTTCGCCATCTTCATTTGTCAGTTTCAAGTTTTGCTCCATTGGAAATTTTTTTGGCTTCTCACCTAATAATTTTGTGTCTTGTAAAATATCCAATGCATATTTTCTTTGAGACACAAAGATCCCTCTTTTGGAATGAGAGAATTTTATCCCCAAAAAATATTTCAATTCATCGAGGTCTTTAATAAGAAAATGTTTGAGCATATGAATTTTGAGCAACTTGATTTCATGTAAATCATTACCAGTCAACGTAAATGAGAATAGTGGTAAACTTTTTACCTTAAGATTTGGTCAAAAGTGAATAATCTGCCTTTCATTGTATGGAACTAGCAAATTAATTTAACAGTAGTTTCAAAATGTGAGAACCAATCTCGTGATGCTTGTTTTAAACCATAAATAGATTTGTGAAGCCGACATACCAGACTCTCTCCCTGACAGGGAAGACCAGGAGGTGGAGTCATATACACCTCTTGTAATTTCCCATGAACGAATGCATTATGCACATCAAATTGATGGGTATACCAGTTGCGGACAACAGTTAATAAACAACGAAGAGTGGTGAGCTTGGCAGTAGGAGAAAAAGTCTCCTTATAGTTTATACCTTCAACCTGGGTGAAGCCCTTGACGACCAAACGAGCTTTATATCGTTCAATGGTCCCATCAAAATTATACTTGATTTTATATACCCAGCGACAACCGATTGGTTTATGCCCCGGTGGAAGAGAAACCATTTGCCATGTGTTGTTGCGTTATAGAGCTTGAAGTTCAATAGACATGCCTTGGCGCCAAAGTGGATCACGATCAACTTGCTCGAAGGAAGATGGTTCTTTTTGTGTTGTTAAGAGGGCAAAAAAGACATGGTGATAAGGAGAAAAACGAAAAACAAACAAATGAGAAGAAAGGGGATACCTTGTACTTTTACGAAAACTTGATTACATCGGATAATGATTAATATGGGAAGACATGTCGTAGCCTTTTTGCCATGCAAAAGGTTAAATATGACGAGTGGAATAACGAAGAGAAGGTTCACCGAGGGTTGATGATGGATTGGAGGGTTTTGACATCACCGAAGGTGAGGAAGAAGACGAAGTAGGCAATGGAGAATGAGATGAGGATGGTATGGCTATTTCTGGGGATGAGGATTCTGGATTAGCGACATCAGAGGAAGGTGTAGGTGATTCGGGATTGTGATCAAGTAAAGGAAGCGTGGAATTGGGAGGAAAATCAGGAGAGGATATCGGTTGAATCGGTGTATCGAAAAAAATGTTGTGAGATAGAGGAAAATATGGTGATTAATTTTGAGGAAACTGAAAAAGGAAAATATTTTCTTGAAAATATCCATCATGGCTGATGGATTTTTTTTGGTTTGTAAATAAAAAAATTTATACCCCTTTTGGCCATGTGGATACCCCATGAAGACACAAATAGATGCACAAGAGTCAAATTTTTGTTTAGGGTGAACATTGGTCGCGTAACATTCACAACCAAAGACCCATAAATGTGCAAAAGAAGGAGGGTGGTTATATAAGACCTCAAATGGAGATTTGTTGGATAATAATGGTGTTGAATTTCAGTTGATGAGGTAAACTGTAGTTAAGACACATTCCCCCCATAATTCAAGTGAGACATTTGATTGAAACATGAGAGAACGAGCAACATTCAAAATGTGTCAATGTTTTCGTTCAACAACTCCATTTTTTTGTGGAGTGTGAATGCAAGAATTTTGGAGCTCAATTCCTTTATTTTGAAGAAAATTGCAAAGATGAATAAATTTTGTGACATTATCTACTCTTGTCGTTTGAACATTTGTTTGAAATTGAGTTTTGACAAACTGTATGAAATTAGTGAATAAAAATTGTGTCTCTGGTTTATGATGCATGGGAAAAATTCATGTGCAGCGAGAAAAATTGTCAACAATTGTAAGAAAGTAATGAAAACCAGTGTGTGTAGGAATTTTATGAGGACCCCAGACATCACAATGTAAAAGTGAAAAAGGAAATTTTTTGGTTATTGAGCTTTTGGGAAAAGGGAGACATGTCTGCTTAGCCTTTGGACAAATTGTACAATTAAGAGAAAGAGAGATGACCCATGCGTAAATGCCATATGTCGGACGGCTGAGAGACATGGAAAATAGTCGATTTATTCTTTGATAGATGCATGTAGTATAGACCACCACACTATCTACCCAAGCCAATCATCTTCCCTAAAACCAAGTCCTGCAAAATACAAAATTCATGAAAGAATAAAATGCAACAATTTAGGTATTTTGTGAGTTTACAAACTGAAATCAAGTTCAAGTTAAAAGATGAGACACATAGGACATTTTAAAGTGTGAGTTTGGAATTAAAAATAACGGTGTCAGTGTGTGTGACTTGTGTCGTAGCACCATTCGGTAAATTAACACTTGTAATATTGGAAGATTTAGGTTCAATTAAAAGAGACATGTGGAAAACAATGTGATTCGTGGCGCCGATATCCAAAATCCAAGAACTTGCGCAGAATTAACCGACACAAGAGTTGATGGAATCAAACCTGTGATATTTGTGTATGCGTCAATATTACCAAAATTATTTTGATTTAATACATTGATTGCTTGAGCCAATTTTTGAATCTGCTCCACAATGAATCCTTGTATGCATTAGAAGAAGTAGAATCAGATATTTCCTGAGATTCTATTATAAGATTGAGGTAGTCAATTCCACCTCTTAATAATGATTGCGACAAGAATATAGAGAAAGTATTTTATGAGTCAATTGTGTTAATATTTTGGAGAGGAAAGCAAAGAATGAAAATGAGGAAAGTGGGGATGGTTGGGTGAATTTGATATTGGAAAGTTGGAATTATTGGAGGGAGAAGGGGAGTGAATAATAGAATAAAATAGTGGGTTTGTTTGTTTGTTTGGTGCGTTGCGTTGTCGAGTGCACTGTGATAGATATTTATTTGTGTTGTGAGGAAACTAATGGTAACGTTTTTGCACATTACGCCATTCTCACCCTTCCATTTTTGTGCTCATTCTCCTATTATTCCAACTCACATCAATCGCCTCTTTTACAACTTTTTCTTCTCATAACTTTCTCAATTTCATGTCAAAACACATGATTTTGTTTATATTAGAAGAGGAAAAGAAGAAGAATTTAAAAGTGATGGCATTTAAAAAGTCAACGAAAGGTTGACAAAATTGGGAGGTTCATAATCTTGGAATGAGTGGTGATGCGTGGCAGACATAACTTATATTCTTGGCATATCAGGCAAAGGCTTCTGGTTGACTTAAACTCATTGGCTTCTCTAACCCTTCTTTTTCTTTTTCGTCAAACAAAGAAAAAACCATTTTTTTAGTTCATCGAAGAAGATGGATCATTCGTTTAAATTTGCTCAAAGTGGAAAAATATTGATTTAGTAATGAGTAGTGCATTTTTTTTTTTAATTTTAAAATTGGACACGTTGTTTAGTGCTTGTTGAAAGGTACCCTCGGTAACTGCTAGTGCTACTTGACATGGGAGATTCTTCTTTGTGTAGAGTGTTTTTTCTATGTGTAAAATATTAAAGCAACCTAAACTAGGGGAAGTGCTTTTCCAGTTGCAGTTTTCTTTTCCCAACTACCATAATGATGTAACTTCAACATGTCTCAAAACCTTCAACATAATTATGTAACTTGAGTTTTATTTTGTGTCTTCTCGTGTAGACTAGAGTTTCACATATTAAATGAATTTATCATTCATTGTTAAGTTCACTATAGAGGATTTTTTTACTTTGTATAAAATCAACGTTAACTTAAATAAATATTAAAGATATATTCATAACATATCTTCTAAGTAATAGAAGTATTGATTTACTAAACAAAACAATTTTTTAAAAACTAAATACATCATTAAAATCTAAATTAGCCAAAATTCATATTTTTCAATTTGATTACACATGCACGTGACAATCTATCATCCATGCAAACAATATAAGTATCACAAATTTTAAGGAAAAATAAAAGAAATTATTTTATTAAAAATCATGTTGACTACTCTTAACATATTCAATACCGCGTAACCTTTTTAATCTTAATTTTTTTTAAATGTGTGTGTCATAATATTAGACGAGAAATTAAGTTTTATAGAAGTGTTTTATTTTACATAAATAATAAATTAATTATTTTAATATATATATATATATATAAACTTATGCTTGCAAACAACTAATCAGTTATCATTTTACCTTTTTTAAATTTTTGGATTGCATTTTATTCTATTCCTAATTTTTAAAATATTTTGGTTTTAAAAATATGTAAAATAATTTAATATTTTTTAAATAATTCCTCATTTTTCATTAGTTTATTTTTCATCATTAATTAATTAAACAATCTTTCATCCAAATACTCAACTAAATTCATCTAAAATTAAACTATCTTAAAAAAAATTATTATGGAATTAAGGGTGGCAAAAAAATCCAAATTGTCAAATTCAATCCATAATTATCCAAATTCATATTTTTGAATTTTAAGTCCAATCTATTTAATTGGATATGGATTAGATATAAATTGCATACTTTTTTTATTATCCAAAACGAATTTTGGGTTGAATTTTGACTTGGTCCCAACTTAGGTTGAGCCGAGTCAATCCGGGTCCAGGTCGAGCAAAGTCAACCCTAGTCCATGTCGAGCCGAGTCGGTCTAGGCCAAATTCGAACCAATTCGGCCCGGGCCAAAGTCGAGTCGAGTCGATCCGAGCCAAACTCGAACCGAGTCAACCCAAGCAAAAGTCGAGAAGAGTCGACCCAAGCAAAAGTCAAGTCGTGTTGGCCCCAATCGATGTCAAGTTGTGTCTACCTAGGCCGATGTCAAGCCGAGTTGGCCCGGGTCCGTGTCGAGCCAAGTCAGTCCTGACCAGTGTCGAGCCGAGTCGGTTTGGGTCGATGTCGAGCCGAGTCGACCTGGGTAGATGATGAACCAAGTTGGCCCGTGCCCATTTTGAGTCATGTCGATTCTGGCCGATTTCGAGCCGAGTCAGTTCGGGCCCATGTTGCATCAAGTCAAGCCGAGCCCAAGTCGACCCAATTTGACCTACGCCAAGTCTAGTCGAGTCCGCCCGAGTCCAAGTCTAGTCGAGTGGGCCTGGGTATAGATATAGCCGAGGTGATCCAGGCCTAGATCGGGTCGATTTAGGCCCAAGTCGAGTCAGGTAAGTCTGTGTCCAAATTAAAATGGATTTAATCTAATTTACAAAGTGAATTTAATCTAATTACAAAGTGGATTTAATCTAATTTAGAAAGTGGATGTATACCCCAAACCCTTTAAATGGATTTGAAGATATCCAAATAAATTTGATCTAGTTAAAATGGATATGAATTTTAATACAATTCATTTGTTTGGATTTGGATTTAGATTGGAATTTAAAGAATCTAATTCATGACCACCCTAATTGGAACTTGAAGGCAAATTCTCACTCCACCTTAGTAACTCCCATTTTTCACTTTCATATTACTTATAAAAAATCGATTTTAACCTTTTAATTTTTTTTAAATAGAACTTTATAAAACATAATCTCACATTTTTAAATAATCTCAGTTGCACCCTACACCTTCATACCTTATTTTCAACTGCATCATTTCCATTTTTTTCAAACTGTAACGTTTGAGAAAATAGTTTCATCATTGAAGGTTGACGAAAAGATTCATTATATTCAACATTCTCTAATGTGAAAATATTTTTTTTTTAGTTTTATACTATTTTTTCACCTAGTTGATTTTTTTCTTTTGTTTTTTTTTTTGCTGTTTAAATTTAAATATGAAATTTTGTTCTATTAATTATTTTTTCACCTTGCAATAATATGTTTTCCTATAGTGTACAACAAAAATATGAAAGTTCTAAGCATAAAACGTCTGACCAAAATACTATATTTGCTTAATTTTAAAATATTGAAATAAAAGTAAAATAAAAAGAAGAAGAAGAAAAGTATTGCATGAATGAACAAAACATAAGAAAATAAGTTGATTTTTTTCACTTCTCTAGATGTACAGAAGAATGGGTGAAAATATTAATCATTTTATATATTTTTATATTAATATCAGATACTAATATCACTCTTAATATAGTTGCTCAGCTGAATTCACTATATCTTACACTAAACTCTCAATACTGTAATTTTCACTGATTTAATGAATTTTCGTACATAATCAAAATCAAATATAATTTTTTCGTTATATAAATGGATTTTAGTAAGGTATATAAAAAAATTACTTTAATACTACAGTAGCGAATGAATAAAAAATATTATTTTGATATAATATATAGAAAGGAACATCAGAGCTTATTCATAAGAGGTTCTCATCAATATTTGTTTTAATATAAACTCTACAAAGATGGAATTTTTACAATAAAAGAAGTTTGTACATAATTTTTTTTATAAATATTCTCAAATGAAATTCTAAGTTGATTTTTTTAAAATTATTTGTTATATTAAAAAAATTTGAGTTTGGAAGTAAAAGTTGGAGGCAATAGAGTGTAGTGTGATGATACCAGATTCAGATTTCCTTCGCATTTTAACAACCCTGCCCGGGAAATCATCGCGCTGCCGTGAAACGACACGTGTCACACCAGTGGCTGGGAGCTACCGGGCAGCATTTGGGTCAGCTAAGAAATATCTGGTGGTGGAGGCACGCACTTCTAGGATATTTGTTTGGCTGACTCGCTCCGAGTCCACCGTGTCGACTCGGTTCTGCCATGCCCAATCAGGTCTCGTTTTAAGATATACACAAATCTAATTCTCATCGCCTCCCTCACTATGCTTACTTCTTTCACACATTCAAATTTCCAACCCCCACCTGGGTCCCACCTCCTGCACCATCATCATCATCATCATTCACATCATGCACATCATGCCATCTTCTAAATTTCTCTCTCTTCAATATTTAATAATAAAAAAACTCTTTTATTTAATGTCTCATTATATTTTAAACGCACTCTTACATATTAAAAAACATTTAGTGTGATTATGGTTTAGCTGGTTCATTTTTATTGGCTCCCTTAAGTGGCTGTCTTCACATGCTTTGGATTCCTACTTTTCTCGAATCCTGCTTTGACCAAAACACCCTTTTCTGCCTCGGGGTTAGTTAAAACAGTTTTTCATGCACCTTCCTTTTTATAACTATTGTCACAATATTTATCCAATTAAAAAATGGTTCCTATTTCATTTCACGTTTCAGAATTTGTTTTATTTTAATAAAACATTTATGATATTTTCGATTTTATCTTTTTCATTTTCATATCACAGTAATGTTGTAGTGTAGAAAATGAGTAATGTCAAGGAGTGATGAAATTTAGCTTACAAAGTGGTCCCGTTTTTAGCTTACAAAGAGAAGAATCAATATTTGTTTATGAAAACCTTAATGCCAAACTCACATGCAACAACATGATGAAGGTTTTTGTGGTGTAGTTTAAAATTAAAAGTAATATTATTGTAGAATATTGATTTGTTTATTCCAGTGTTAGTTTGGGAAAATTACAATACAGATTATAATTTTGTGTGTAATTAATTATTAGAAGGCATGAAAAATTGAGATGGAAGAATCTAGAAGGATGATAAGTAAGGTAGGAAGTTGGTCGGTTACGGAATAACGTCAGCCATTGGTACACTTGTCAGTTTGAACAGTCTCTTGGCGTAATGGAGTTAACGCTTAAATACTTTACATTAATAATGGAGCTGTCACATACACCGTACACGTGTCCATAATTAGGGTGTTAGGCGCTTTATATGTGGGCTCACGCGCTTCAATCGTCACTGTGTCGGCAAGTGATATGCTATTATAAAGGTTTTGGGCGGCTCCTTAACCTAACAGGGATTAATCACTCTCTGATGTTACGTCTCACTTCGTTTTCCATTATTAACCAAATACCAATCACCCCATGCTTTTCACTTTCCTAATTTTTTTTTTATCTTTCTTTTTCTTTTTCTGTTCACTCTCATATTTTTCCTTCTTTAATTATCCTCAAAGTCTCGCTTCACTGGTTAAAGAATGGAAAATTAGAGACCCATGAAACACACCAAAGTGTTTTTCTGTGCTGTGTTTTATTATTTTTTTGTGTGATAACAATGTTGTAAGGTTATGAACTATATGAACCCGAAGCTCTTTTCCAACGTAAGGAGTTTGTCTTACATGGGTGATTTCTCTCTAATTTGAAAGATCTATTTAGTGATTGTCCTTAGTTGTTCAATGTCGTGATCGATCCAGTTACTCGACCTCTCCGTGAATCTTTTCTAAGACCGAACGAAGAATTTGCTATATTTTTAAGGATCACTAAACGTTAAATATCTATAAATCATTATTAAAAAGACAATTAAGCTCTTTTAAATCTGATTTTTAACTGTATGTGGAATAAAAGATTCAATACTATCATTATAAATAGATGAATACTTTAAGGTTTTAGGTAAAAAATTCTTTTGTAAACTACCATCTTTTACTTCGATCATCAACCTGTAATAAATAGTGTCATTTTTGCGATCTAATTAAGCTATGGATGGTTTAAATTTCAATCTACTCCACTTGATGTAGTTTGTTATAAAATCAAAATTTTCACCAGTGGTTCAAAGGTTTTTCTGGGTCATGCTAGTGTATAATGGGTTGAGTTAATTTATATTTCTCTTTCTTTAAATCAATCATAAAAATTCAACCATTTTCTTATTATGTCTCTCTTCTTTATAGGAGAAAAGACTTCCAACAATATATAGGGTACTGAAAAACGGTTTTCAAATTTTGTAGATTAGTTGGTCAATTTCCAAGATTCTCATTGAGAATCTCAATAATTCCTCAAAAACACACTTAAGGGACTTGAGAGACGATCTCCTTAATGACTAGAGATTACCCTTCGATTGATATGGGACTTGAGGGGTCAATATCTTCAAAACCATGACTAAAGATCACCCTTCGGATGATAGGGGGCCTGAGAAAGCGATCTCCTCAAAATCGGTGACTTGAGATCACCCTACCGATTACTTATGTCTTATCACCTATGTCTGACCCCCTACCAGGATGGTACATAGGTCCCCAAGCTCAAGTCGGGTAGGCGAAGAGATTTATCCATGAAAAACTAAAAATAAATTAAGTTTGGCTTAATCGGTTTATGGTCGTGCACAAAAACATTAGATCCCTCATTTTCATAAGTTGAGTCCAAATTGATAAGGCTTTAAATCGTATATTGGCCGATAGAGTTCTCAAATTTGTTTTATGATGTCCCACTTATTCAAGTTTTTAATGGTTGAGACTGATCGATCGACCTTTCAATAATTTGGTGGTGTCAGGACATAGGTCGAACAATTAAGCCTTTTTATTAGTTGACTCGTAGTGATAGAATTTAGGTCGAAACCCTATTTTAAGTCAATTGACAGTGCGAGAAATTAAGTCGAAGCTTTTTTATGTCAACTGACAATGCGAGAAATTAAGTCGAAGCTTTTTTATGTATCAACTAGCAGTTCCAAAAATTAGGTTGAAGCCTTTTTTTTTATGGCAATTGGCAATGCCAGAAATTAGGTCAAAACCTTCTTTATGTCCATTGACATTGCCAAGAACTAGGTTAAAACCTTTTTTTTATATAAACTAATATTGTTAGGAATTAGGTCGAATCCTTTTTTTTATGTCAATTAGCACTGCTAGAAATTAGGTCGAAGTCTTTTTTTATGTCAATTGACAATGCCAAGAATTAGACCAAAGCCTTTTTTACGCTAACTGGTAGTGTCAAGAATTAGGCCGCAATCTTTTTTTTTTTTTATGTCAACTAGCAATATCAGGGATTAGTTCAAAACCTTCTTTATGTCCAATGGCAATGCCAGGAATTAGATCGAAGCCTTTTTTATGTCAACCGGCAGTGCCAAGATTTAGGTTAAAGCCTTCTTTATGTCAGGTGGCAGTGCCAATAAATAGGCTGAAAACTTTCATTTTTCAGTTACTTTCACCGAACATCAAGAGTTAAAAGAGTAATTTATCAATCTCTGAAAGAATATTCTCTGTTTTATTCAATTTGTCTTTCATCTATAGCAATGATACATATATATAACCATAGCATTAGAACCGTACAGAACCGTACAGATTCTTTTTCTCACATAACATCTGTAATTAAGACTAATTATAGACCCATTAATAGTGATTA
>Ga0123342_1001642_pt1 | contig 37589 bp, 15 predicted proteins | sample Turbeawhitnodule_FD_89960 | JGI IMG/M metagenome (GOLD analysis project Ga0123342, IMG submission 89960) | Root nodule microbial communities of legume samples collected from Mexico - Turtle bean Mexico white nodule | ecosystem: Host-associated > Plants > Roots > Nodule | place: Mexico: Nepantla...
AATTGCCGCCCACTTCAAGTTGTCATCAGATCAGTGTCCAAAATCAGACGAGGACAAAAGGCGCATGTCACATGTCCCGTATTCAAATGCAATTGGAAGTCTCATGTATGCTATGGTATGTACCAGGCCTGATTTAGCTTACGTTGTTAGCATTATTAGCAGGTTCATGCATAATCCAGGCAAGACACACTGGGAAGCCGTTAAATGGATACTTCGTTATCTGAAAGGTTCTCCAGATCTTGGTTTGGTATTTGATCAACATAGAGTCGATCCCAGAAGAGCAGTTGACTATGTTGATGCTGACTATGGTGGTGATTTAGATCAGAGAAGGTCACTTTCAGCCTACATTTTTACCCTATGTGGTTTTGCTATCAACTGGTATTCTTCACTTCAAGCCATTGCGGCTTTGTCCACCACTGAAGCAGAATATATTGCTGCTATAGAAGGTATGAAAGAGGTTATATGGCTTCGAGGCTTGGTAAGTGAACTTTGTCTTCAACAAGATGTTCTTGTTATATTTTGTGATAGTCAGAGTGTTGTCCACTTAACCAGGAACAGTAAGTATCACTCAAGGACCAAGCACATTGAAATTAAGCACCATTTTATTCGAGACATTGTTGATACGGGAGATATAATTGTTGAAAAAATTCATACGGCCGAAAATTCTGCAGACATGTTGACCAAGCCACTTCCACCGACTAAGTTCGATCATTGCCTGAATTTAGCTGGTATTATCCATACTTAATCAAGGCTTCATGGCGAGAGAGTGTTCCAGTCAAAGGCAATTCAAGGTGGAGATTTGTGGGATATGACTCACCTTTTCTGTTTTCTTACCATTCATAATTAATTGAAATCAAAGGGAGGCTACTTACCGTTCACAATTAATTGTTATCAAAAGGAGGTTACTTACCATTCTCAATTAATTGTTTTTATTATTGTTGTCTCCTAGAACCACTATATATAGTGACTTCCTTCAAGCAATGTAACACAACAAAACAACAACATACACTTGCTTCCTCTCTTCTTTCATATACTTTCTATTTCTTCTCTTGGGTGTAAGTATTCAACCCATATAGAGAGAATTTGTTTTGGGGTTATTTATCTATTAGCCTGAGAGGAATTCATTGTACTCCTAGTACCATTATAGTGGAAGTTTTGGCTCTCTCGCAGGTGGTTTCTATTACTTTAATTTCTCATAATATTTGGTTGAAATTATCACACTTTCACACACGATATCCCTACACACGTACTCTTAATTATAAAATATTTTGGAGAAAACGTGTGGATAAGAACCAAGTATATGTCTCACTGTTACTGCACAATCTATGGAGTTTCAAAGGATAAGAAGGCTTGGCTTATGTTGGGAGTGGAAATTGAAATAGAGTAGAGAAGGAACAATTTTATTAAAGTGAGAAAAATTAATCTGAGACAACTCAAACATGATCAACTCACTCTCAGATTAAGAGACAAGTGGTGGTGAAAACAAGAATGAGATAAGCCTACCAAATCTTGCTGAATGAAAGCACAACAATGAAAAGACAGTTTTTGTTCAACAAGTTTTGTGCCAAACTAGTTCCTTTGAAGTTGACAGACGGGATGGAAGACTCTGTTGAAGGACAGCATAACGACAAGAGCTATCCTGTGTGTTTATTCAATTCTTTGGAAGAGACATCAAATATTCACATGATTTTTTCTCTTGCAGGCTCTCATATTTGTGGTTGTGGATGAAAATTCCTGAATAAGGTTTTAAACTGTGGTCACATATATGATTTTATCATAATTTGTAATATTGTGTAAAAATTAGACAAATGTGATTGATGCAGTTGCAGTTGCAGTTGTAGTCAAAATACGGTAACAACCATAAAACTAGTCATTACATGAAACGGTATGCCCTCGAATACTTGGACTGGTTTAGCAACATTATTATATAAAATTGTACAAAAAAAACTACTTGATTAATTTAAATCAATTCTTTATACTATTATATCCTTATGTCACTTCTAATAGAAGTTATTGAAACTATGCATGATGGGGTGATATGCATTGTGAAAACAGCTGCATATAGCCGTAAATTACATCTTTCATATGAAAAAAAGAGAAAACTATACGAGAACTAAGAAAAAACAAATTTACAATCAGAAGTAGGTTTTATCTGACCAAGGTATTTTCCCTGGCTGCTGCATGAATTTTGAGATTACAAATGCAAGTTGTAGCTGAAATTTGTTTTTCTGGTGAAGGAAACAGCTCAGGGGAGTTCATGTTCCAGTACTCACCATTTCTTGTCTTTTGCTCAACCATGCCACCATCTTCACTTGAAACAGCTACCTTTATCCAGTTGCACCAGATTCTCAACATTATATACAACAATACTAAGCATATCAGAGTCGAAGTAAGGACAATGGCTACTATGATTGCTGCTACTTGTGAGTTTGACAGTTTCATTCGCGAAGTTTCTGAGCACAATGCTAGTGGAGGGCCACACAAGTGGTCATTATTCAGAAAAGAGCTCAGTGGGAACCCTGAAAAGGTTGATGGAATGAGGCCATGAAGATGGTTATTTGAAAGATTTAGCACATGAAGGCTGGTAAGTTGACCAAGTGAAGGAGGAAGTTGTCCTTGAAGATGGTTAAAAGAAAGATCAAGTCTTTCTAGCTTCATGAGATTTCCTAGAGATGACGGAATCTCACCAGAAAAGAGGTTTCTACTGAGGTCCAATATGACTTGCAACTCGGTGACTGCTCCTAGTCCAACTGGTATAATACCTGAGAGGAAGTTCTCTGAGAGCCTTAGCTCATACAGCTTAGAGCATTGCTGAATTGTTGATGGAATGTGGCCAGAGAGACTATTCCTTTGTAAGTTGAAGACATTGAGTAAAGTAAGGTTTCCAATCTCTAGAGGGATTTCTCCAGAGAGATTGTTGTGATGGAGCGAAAGCTTAAGCAACTTTGAGCAGCCTCCGAGCTCAGCAGGAACTCTTCCATGAAAGTTGTTGAATGAGAGATCCAGCTCACCAAGTTCTTGCAAGCTTCCTAACCACGGCAACATTTCGCCACCCAATCTATTATTATTCAGTAGAAGGTGTTCTATTTTCTTGAAGTTGGAGAGTTGAGGTGGCACATGTCCTGTTAAGTTGTTGAATGATAAATCAAGGAAGTTTAACTCAGTGAGGTGGCCAAGTTCAGAAGGAATGGTTCCTGTGAGATAATTGTTTGCAAGTCTGAGACGGGTGAGATCTCCAGAGTTGGCTAGAATAGAAGGGATGGAACCTGAAAAGCTGTTGTTTGTCAAGTCCAAAACAGTGAGAGAATTTGAACCAGTCAGAGGAAAGATACCACCACTGAACTTGTTATTGGAAAAATTTATGATTTTAAGGTTTCTAAGAAGAGAGAGGGAATGAGGTAATGGTCCTTCAAAGGAGTTGTTGTAAAGGGTAATGGTACGAAGTTGTGAAAGGTAACTGAATGTGGGGGGTATGGAACCTGACAACTTGTTATCTGCTAATGCCAACAACTGAAGCCTTTTACAGTACCCCATGCTTGGTGGGATTGGACCTGACAGGTCATTTTGCCTTAAATGGAGAACAGTTAAGCCCTTTAGCTTACCTATAGTCTCTGGAATGGAGCCATAAAAGTGGTTTCCAAAGAAGTCAATTCCAGTTAAGCTTGTGCAGTTTGTTAACTCTCTTGGAATAGGTCCAGACATCTGGTTATCATACAGATAAATGGTGTTCAATCTCTTTAGCCTTCCAATCTCCGCTGGGATTTTTCCTGTGAAAGAGTTTCCAAACAAGAAAAGACTTCTCAAGCTACTAATATTTCCAATTTCCGGAGGTAGAGATCCAATGAAGCTGTTGTTGTTGAGCATAAGATCTGTGAGATTCTGTAGTTTGTCCAGGCTTGATGGAAGTTCACCTTCAAAACTGTTGTCAGAAAGGTCCACCTGTTGGATTGAAGAGCAGTTGAGTAGCCCCAAGGGAAATCTTCCATAAAGCTTATTCCTAGCCAAGAACAGTTGCTGAAGTTTAGAACCTCTGAGGCAGAAGTTATAAGGAATACCTGTTAAAGCATTATCAGACAGAACCATAGTTTCAAGATTCTGTAATTTGACATTAAGGAGGGTTAGTGATCCAGAAAGGTTGTTTCTGGATAAATCAAGCTTCTGTAGCTGGCTCAAACTGTTTAGCTCTGGAGGAATTTCACCATTTAATTTGTTTCCAAGCAAATTAAGGTATGTCAAATTGGAGAGAAGACTCAAAGAGCTAGGAATTGAACCAGATAGAGTGTTATTAGCCAGGTTCAAAATCCTCAATGATTTCAAAGACCCCATGGAGGAGGGTATTTCTCCTTCAAGCATGTTGTTTGATGCTGCAAAATTCTGGAGCTCTTTACAGCCTTGAATCTCTTCTGGTATGAGTCCGCTAAGACTGTTCACTTGTAAATCTAGAGACACAAGATGCTTCAAGTTCCCAACCTCAATAGGAATGCTTCCATTTAAGTTGCAGTTGGCTACACCTAACACTGCCAACTCACTCAAGTTGCCAATGCTAGGTGGGATTTCACCTGCCAACATGTTATCTCCTAGTCTAAGAACTTGCAACTTACTCAAATTACCTATCTCTTCAGGAATGTTAAGGGAGAGATAGTTTGAGTACAGAAGCAGTATTCTTAGATTTTGAAGCTGCCCAAGTTCAGAAGGGATGGAGCCTGTGAGGTTATTTGAAGACAAATCAAGTGCTTGAAGAGAAATGAGGTGACTGAGCTCACCTGAAATGGAACCTGATATTCCTGAGCCAGACAAATTAAGTCCTACCACATGTGTCTGATCAACTTCACATGTTAGTCCATTCCAGCTACAAATATGAGTTGTTGGAGACCAGTTTCTAAGGGCTCCTAATGGATCAACAAGTTCTGATTTAATTTTGAGAAGCCAATAGGATTCTATTGTGCTATCTCCAAGAGTTGCAACAATAACAATGGTCAGTGGTAGAATGAAATGGCACATGCAAATGGAACCCATGGCTGAACGTTTGATCATGAACTTCCTGGTAAATAACTAGGCACCAGATAAAATGGTCCAAAGGGTATGCTTTGGGAGGCTAATTCCATATAAAGGAATGGAGAATAAAAGTTGAGAAAGGCTAAGTTTTGCAGGGTATAAATATAAGAATTAGGAAGTGATGGAAGAAATGATGAACAACAATTATACAAGTTCAAGTGCTAAGATGTAAAATCCGACTATAAATAGTTCCAATGAAGCTAATCTGTTCAAAATGGCAGACGACAATCGTGCAGTTACACGTGGAAAAATGAAGAATCTCACATCAGAATAAAAAAACTCTGCAACATTTACTTTTTACACAACAACACGTATTCTTGTTTATTAATATTTTTCTCAAACATGGAAAATGTGATGGATTTAAACATCCTCTTTATAAAACAGATATTGGCTAAGCATACCTTTCTACTTTCTTCAGTTTTACCAGAGGTTTGGTAATATCAGTGCTTCTTCACCAACTCTGGCAACAGGTAGAGAGTATTCTATGATTCTTTTTTTTTAAATAACAATAATAATGAGTTGTTTGAATTCTAACGTTTACCAAAGTCAAAGCAAACTTCACAGCTTAAAAGAATACTTATATAATATCTACCAACAAAATTTTCTTAACAATTATAAAATTTGAACTCACTTTTATATAAGATGGCAAGTTTCATCTTTACCAAGTGAACTACCTTTTCCTATATTGTTTTAGAATTCTTTTTGTAGTTGGTAATTGAAAACTAATTATGCAGAGATAAGGCTAATGATGGTTTTTTCTTCTTTTTTTTGGTGTTAGAGCTAAAGGGCAATAAGCTAATAAAGATATGCACTCATCCCTTAGATAAAAAGGTGACACAACAAGTGGGTCACTTTCTCTAACCTTTTATTGATTCTGAATTTCTATTCACACTACCACTAAACGAATTCATCTTATAGTAGTGTAACAGAGACAAACACATTTTATAATATATAAAAATTATAAATTATTTCTTTCAAACCTCATTTTATAAGTCGATTTTATACGTTAAATTAGACTTAAAAGTTTACTTCTTAATATTCTATTAAAGTTATTTAAAATTTATCTTAACGAGAATTCGTTATATTTATCAATCATCTATATGTGACCACTTTAAATATATACTTTCATGCACGAATTGTTAAGTCTGAGTGTAAGGAGATGTTAAATATCTCAACTAAACTAGAAATAAAAACAATGAGATTAGAGAGAAAAGAAACATAGTATGATTTTGACTTTGCAAGAGTTTTGGTGAATAGAACTTCAAAATTTGTCAACCAGACGGGTATAAAGGCATTGTAGCATGAGAATGGTAGATTTTCACGCTAGATCTTCAGGCTGGACACACGCGCACTGGCCTGGCTGGCCATTACTGTCTGCCAAGAGTGAGAAAATGGTTGAAGTTATCTGAGGAAAGGACAAGAAGAAGCTTATGGTTCCAAACCTGCATGATGATATCTGAGAAAGTGAGTTATTCATGATGATAGGTGCGAAAGTTGAATAGCAATGCAATGATATTCATACTTAAGAGCTAATAATATACAATTTGATTTTTAAAAGTGAAAATTTCTCAGTTATTTTAAAAACATCATGTTCAAAGTTTAGCTTTAAACAACTCCATCAAAGAGTGGTTTATTTATACAGAAACTGTACAATTATACAAATTGATATTATTAAAACCAGCATGCATGTCGTTATTAAGTTTAGCTTTCCATAAGATCATGGAAGAGTAGTTTATACCAATGCAAAAGTTTCATATTAAAATAATAAAGTTATGACTTTGAAACATCAAATTATATATATATATATATATATATATATATTAAGTCTATTATAAGTTGACTTTTACATTACTTAATTACTGGTTCTATTAGATAATTTTTCTTACAATTCATGGTTAGAATTGATATATTTTTAATAGAAATGATGAGTGTGTAATTTAAAAAATATCAAAAATAAGAATTAATATTTTTCTTATTCAGAATATCTCAATAAATTATAGGTTATAAATTCCTTTCGAAGTGTAAAAATCATTGGACTATGTTTTTTCTGTCTCCATAAAAATATTTTCCATGCACATGGTGAAGGGTTAAATTTCTGACAACGTTCCAATCCAGTTATTGTGGTAAAAAAAACCAATATATTATTATTGTTATTTTATTTTTTACAAAATTAATTAACACAAACAAATAAAATGATATATGACTACAGTTAAATTATTCAAATTATCATGTGTGCAAAATTTAGTATAGCTTTTTTTTTTTTTTTGATCAGCATAGTATAGCTTATAATTATATAGTTTTTATCCATTTTCTTTATACATATACAACCTGTAATTTTTTATATTTTTTAAAAGGAAATATTAAAATGATGTACTTATTTTGACAAGAAAATAACCTTTCTCAGTATTGCATTGAGAGTACTTTTAAAATTGTATTTCCCACTTTTTAAAGTTTGTTTATATTAAAAAGTTATAATATTAATTAAAAAATTAAGAATGAGATTGAGTCTTATATTGAATAAAAATGAAATAAAAAACATATAAAAAAATTTAGAAATTAAAAGTAATATAAATTCATAATTTATTAGTGTTAAAAAATTTCAATCTCATGAAATCTTATGAGTTTGTTCCCTAATATATATACCTAAATAGGGGAATTATCTTCTCTAATTTTGAGTTTCATTTACTCTGTCCACGTGTGAAGCACATTACAGCCATAAGTTATTGGCATTTGTATTTAGCAATCAAGTTGCATATAGAAGAGGATTGTGCGTGTTCCTTTTCTCTACTTCCATGTTAAAGATATGGTGTGAAAATGAAAGAGGAAAACTACACCAAACTTTTGTCAATCCCATAATAGAGACCTGCAGCTTCAATATTCAAGTTATAACTGAATTGTGTAGTTTCAATTTTTTGAAATAATAGATTAATGTTATAATTTATTTTAGTATATTTTAAAATTCATAACTCTAAACCCTAAAATTTAGTAATGTTAATAAATATATGTAAAAAAAAAAAATTGATGCAATATCTTAATTTGAGTAGAATTAGTAATCCACAAATAATGGACACAAAATTACAATAAGCTAATACATTAGTGTTGTCTACACCAACTAACCTATAAAATATGGATTATTTGTGTCGGCTTAGTCCACATTAAATGAGGGGTAACATTTGTCCAATGGCAATATTAATTTAATAAATAAAAATTATGAAGTGTGTTTTTAGGTTAATTTTTCTTTTAAATAATGGTATTGTGGCTTTGACCCATACAATATGGACGTTTGTGATTCACCAATTTTCAAAATAGTACCAATCATTTTAAGGTTCTATTTGTAATCCAAATTTGAATGTGATAATTTCAATCCAAATTGCAATTGAAAATCAATTTGAATTACAAGTTGAAATTGAATATAATATTTGATCAGTCATTAATACAAATAAATTTGTAATATCACTATAACAACATCAATTTATAACTTATCCAATTCTTTTGAAGCTCTAATCCAAATTTTAATTTGAAATTAATATGCAATTGTAAGATTAAGATTTTTTATAAATTTTTTGTCCAATTTCAATGTAAATCTCATAAAATTGATAATATTTAGAAATTAGAATGAATGAATAAAAAATGAAAAATTATTAAATATTATAACAATATAACTTGTATTTTACACCTCTCCAAGTAACAGTAGTAAATATTATACACTTCTCCAAGTAGTAAGTATTATACACCATAAGAAACACTCTCAAGTAGAGAACAATGAAAGCACACGCGACTATTATAAATAGTTGGGTCCAAATAATACAAAAGTTTTGTATGTTACAATTATAATTTGTTAATGAAATTTCATTGTACTAATTAAGAAGTAGACATAGCTTAGATTATTAGATAAACCGATATAAAAATGTGTAAATTTCTTTCAACTCTTATCTTTAATATTATTAATCTACAACTGATTTAAGAATGAAAATTTTATAAAAAATTACTTTTTCAAATATTTTAGACAATGGGTTTACTCAAAGATACGTGGTTATTGAGAAAACTTGTTTAATAGTATGTCTATCAAGTATAGTTTGTCTTAAATACAAAAGTAAAATCTCCTTCCATCCATATGTATTTGTGATGTTTTCCACAACTTTTGTTTGAGGGTAGTAATGGAGCAGACAAGACTCTAACTAACACCATGCTACTTGTCGCCATGGATGATAATTTATCATTTTTTTGGTTTCATACTCTAGCATGATTATCTTCTTCCGTTGCTTTTTTGGCTATTAAATTGGCATCTCAAATTATTAAAACTCCTAATTGCCATAAAACTATTTAAGTTCATTAATGTTTAACGTCTTAATAAGCATTCGGACGGCTATTTTATGATTAATCGGTAATCACTAATCATTAAATTATTTGAGAGATTGAGCAAACCCAACATTCCTCACTTAACAGATAATGTATAAGCTCGTGAGATTTGTTCCACCAAAACCTTTTTCCACTTAGTTTTATTTGCTATTTCTTTTATTTGGCACTTATTTCGATATGCACAAGTCATTCATATCTAACATTAATTTGGTATGCCAAATTTGATAAAAACTAATGAAATATACTACTCAATACATACCAAAATAAATGTTATTTTATGCATCAATAGATTAACCTGATTATTCCTACTATGTCAAATGCACACTTTTTTTGTACATATTAATATATAATTTAGTGTAATTGACAATTTTTTTCTTCACTTTGTGCAAACATTTTTCTACCAGAAAGAACACGAGTACTTCGTTGAAAAATTTACCACAAGTAGAGCTATGAATATTCCTTTGCTTCATCTGTATCCAAAATCATCAATTACAAATTCCTGTAACCATTTTTTATTCTAGACGAGTCGGAGAATTAGTGTCCAAATTTTCAGATTAGACTGAACAGTAACATCACCAAAAAATAAACCCAAGTGCATCAACATATTCTGCACGATGATGAACTGGGGGGTGTTTTGATGCATGAGATGACATTTAACAAACTTTACAAGAAATTCTTTACTGAAGAGTTGTTGAAGCATAAGGGATAAATCTCATGAGAAAGCTAGACAGGGACCAAATGCAAATCACACCAAGGAATTGCAGAACATTTAGAAGGGTACCCAAAGAGCTGTTTATCTCCATGTTGTGTAAGGTCATTTCAGCTCCTCTAACTGTAAATGATAAAGCTGTCACCAGTTGTGCTGCTCTATTTAGTTGGTGAAGCCTGTACACCTGTTAATAACACTTCATTACTAATTTACTAATCGATTGAGAAAGTTGGTCATAAGAACATTAGAAATATTTAAGTTGATTCAATCCAATAAGGAGACCAAAGCTACATTAAATTTTTTTTAACAATTTATAGGATCCAGATAATCAAAATGTAAATTAGACTATCAAAGTATCAATTAGGCAAAAGCAAATAAATGTACTTAACACAATCTACCATGATAAAATATAAAAAGTAAATCAACAAGGAAATGGATAGTCCTTACTTGAAAGATTAATGGAATAGCAGACCCTGACGGTGACTTTCGATATCTGGCATACTGCTCAAATGCAAATTGGACAACTATACCAACAAGATATGGAGCAAGAGTTGCAGAGGCTGCAGGGCCAGTCCATGGCCAGACCAAACCCATAGTTACCATTGGAATTACTAGACTAAGCACAAGAGTAGCAACAGAAGAAACTCTCTGTCCCAACTGTGGGGGTGGAGTATCACTATTGTTTGCAGAGGTATCCAGTAGCATGGGCCTTCTTAAATGATCCAGTAGGAAAAGAAATATCGCAACACCACAATAGAAAATTGCCTCTGTGAAGAATAATATGAGAAAATCTGGAGATGAAGAAAGAAAAAACTTGAGAGTTCAGAATTCAGAGAAAAAAGAGCCATTCAAAGCAAAGAAGAAAATAAAAAAGAAATAGAAAAGAAGAATTAAAACAAGCAATTTAACATTATGAAGTTTGAGGATTGACCATCTACCATAGTTGCAGCACATAATACACAAGAACTACATCAACTGCAACTCTACTTTTTCCCAGTCACTGCACAAACATTTTGAATTTCTAAACCAATTCTAAGTTTTGGAATGATTTGTCGACCATTGATATTAAAGATGCAAAACTTTTCATCCATATGTGTCCGTATAGTTTAGTCTCCACTTAAGTCCAATCATCCAATGAATGATGTCATTCATTTTATTAAGAAACAAATAATTCCAAGTCAAGCAATAAACATCGCATCCAATTTCTGAACATCCAAAATGTTTTCCCTAGCATCACCAATTATCAACAAACCCAAATACAAGTAATTACCTTTTTCTCTAAAGTTTTCATTAGCAGATACTTATCCATATTGATTGACTCAAGATGTTACTAGCCTACTATGAATTACAACCAAATTATAGAAAACACTACATAAAAATAGTAAGCTATGCAAATTACTGCAGACAACGAATATAGCACAACAGAGTCTTTCTTAAAAGCATAAGTTACCTGTTAACAAAGAGTCCTCAAAAATGATGGAAAGCACTTTGCGTAAATAGAGTGAAGGAAAAATGAAGGAAGCAACAAGGACTGCAGGGCCCAAAAACCACAATATGCTGTTTTGACTTCTCTCTGGATTTGATAAAAGGATCTTACTATCTCTTCTGTAGGGCCGGTTATAAAATGATATTAAACCTGACTTTCCATCACTCCCTGATAAATGAAAATAAAAGTTTCTTGCAGGAGAGATGTCTTCTGCAACAATATCATTGTTTTCTGGCACTAAAGTAGTTCTTTCAAGCTCACAGTATTGTGACTGATCCTCAGAGACAACAAAAAGAGCATCATGCTGTTTCTGTAACCTTCCCTTAAAGTTCGACATTCCATGCATAAACTTAAGCTGGCATGATTTGTCTAACCATGATACAAATGCAAAAACAAAAAGAATGTTAACAGATACACACTTAAAGGAGTTCATACAAAATAAATTACTAATTGCAGCTCACATCTTTCAACTTTGGTCCATTTGTAGATTAGACCTAAAGGTTAGAATTGCACAAATGTCACTTGGAACATCACAGTTTGTGCAAAAAATACCCTCCATTAAACAAACGCTAACCATCCCATGGAACTCTTACATGACAATAACAAAAAACTAAGTGGGAAAAACTGTAACATGGTCCTAATCTAAATGCAGTATCCTCTCCATTTCTCAATCTTAAAATGTAGTATTGAGATCTTACTTTGACTATAGAATATAGATATGGAAAAAGTAGAGCTTAGTTGGACAATCCTTGCCTCATGAGCTAGCTTCCAGAGTTGAGTTAAACCCTTTTCAAATTTAAGAAATATCATCATTAATGGTTGTCTTAAAACAGGGTTTTAAACAGTGTGAGGTTCAGCGATTATTTGCACCTTTATAGAACCCTAAGGTCTAATCCACACACATAAGCCTTAGTTCAAGGGTGGGCTGCAATCTACACTACAATTACACATTTCTACAACAAATTTATTCAAGAAATATGCTTGGAATCTTAAAAGGATGAATAGGCAATTGAATTGGACGCTTAATGCAGAATGTAGAAATTCAGGAATCAACCAATAAATAAAAAAACTACCTTTAGTGTACAATTGCATGTGAGCACCAGTTAGCTGGTTGACAAACAACCCTTGTGATAAGCTCAGCTAAATATTAAATGAAAAGAAATTACGTAAGAATAAATAAAGCAATACTCAAAGATACAGCAGTTATCAATTTCGAATTAGCATTATACAGAAATAGATTTAAACCAAAAGAGATCATCAAATAGCAAATCAAATGAATTGCTCAATTGGTAGTTTAAATATCAAGCAGAAAATGTGCGAAGTTGAAAATGGAAAGTGTAACACAAGTCATGCCTCATGACCTTATCATCATTAATTTCATAAAGAACTATCTACATTAATCTATAGCATGAATTATTTATAAGTGGAAATTAAGTAATTAATAATAATTAAATGGCATAAGCCATACGATACACTAAATTTACATGGAACAGGACTGGTAAATCCCCAACAGAACATAGTTTGCAATATAGGTCCCAAGACATTTATAGATTTAAGTGAGTATAAAATGAATTCTCAATTTTTTTCTTCACTCGAAGATTACATTAAACATTATTCATAGATCAAATTAATTCACAAAAACTACCAAAATGCACACATCCATTTGATCATGTTTCCCGTAATTGAAATTTGCAAACACCATTTGACACATGATGTAGCAATCTATTGCACAATTTGTATCTAACATGAAACTTAAACCATTAAACACCTTAAGAATCTTCACAAAAAGAGCATGGGAGACAGAGAAAGAGAAGAGACAGGAAATCAGTACTTTTACAAGTCAATTTCAGCTAGGAAACTCACCAAACCAATTGCTAAGTTAGCAATGATTTAACTAACTACCGAACTTTCAGTTCTCACCAAATGAATACCATTTAGTTCTACCTCCTATAACCTCCTTAAAACTAATGTCTAAGCCTCATATCTTCTAGCAGAGCATGCCACTGGTAATTATATTTCACCTGCTAGCTGGTTATTGATAATATTCAGTGGGAAATTACATAACAATAGGTAGAGTAAATAACAAAAAACCAAGTTCATGGTGTCGGTTTATCTTATTCCAGGAATTATCCAACTACCAAATGTAAATTCAACAGTCTCCTTAATCATCCTCTTCCTTTTCAATTCCAAATGCCCCTGAATTATAAAGCTGGTGTCATTGTTCAGATAAAATTTACTAAATGAAGAATTAACAGCAATCTTCAGTGTCAAAGTGTGAACAGAATACCAAGGATTTTCTTCATACGCCTTCTTCATTAAGCTACTTTTTTCCAAATAACACCATGAAGGAATCAAGTGTTTGCATTTCCACTAATGACTATTTCCAGTCAAACCCTACTGATGAGGCAAAATTCAGCAGCAAACCCTATCTTATCTAAGTACAATAGTAGCAGATACATTCTCCCAAACTAAAAAAAAATGTAACAAAATCAACTTTCAATTCTTAAGGTTTAAAAGATGAAGTTCTATCATCCCAGTTCCACAAATTCAAAAAACATAAGCCTAACACCACCGATGAAACACAAAACAATCGGTCACTCTTGGTCAACCCATGTACACAAGTACTATACATTAACTATTGTTTGCAACGAAAAGTAAAATTGAAAAGAACAATGATTGTGAAATTGGGGAACGGAATGAATTGACGAACAAATCGAGAAATTCATTGGCATAAGTACCTGGCCACTTCTCGTGCGTTGGAAAGGAGAAGAAGAAAGAGAAGCCGCGGAACAAGAAAAGGAAGAACCGAACTTAGCATTTGCCATGATAACATGCGAATGAAGGAAGCAACGAGAGCGTAGAGTCGAAGAGGGTGGCGTTGAATCACCGAACCATCTTAAGTTAAATGAATAGAAAGATTAAGAACCCAAAGTGGAACACAAAACAGAGTACGAGTCTTACAGCGTGCGCCACTTCCCTCAGCCGTAGGTTTCTGGGTGTAAGATTGAACCGAACCGTTTTCGTTAATTTAAAACAATTTTGACAAATTACATCTTATCATTTTTTTCTAAATTAATTTTTTTCCTCTTCCACTTTTAAAATTTAGGTTTAAATTTTATTTTGTTCATGTGTGCAATTTTGATTTCCATCCAAATTTAATTACAAATTTAGTTTTTTGGTTTTTCAAAATTATTTTAATTCACTCTAATTGCTAGTGTTCATGCATATTCGTTAGCCACTTGAGATGTTATTATTGTTCGCATAGCATTAAAATTGTGATACATTTACTTAGTTTATACGAGCACATATGAGAAGTCTTCATGCTAATTGATGATAAACAAGTGTTTGATGTGTTTTACTATTTTTGACCATATGTATTCCATTATAAATTAAAATCTTGTTTAGTTTAATTAAATATTAATTAGTCTAATATAGCATTCATAAATTAAATCATATTCAATTAATTAATTATAAATTAAATTAAAGCACATTTAATTTATTCATCTTCTTTGATAAGAATTAGGATGGTAAAACGGCTGATAAAGCTGCGATCATTTAAGTAGGGTTTGTTAACTTTTTTAACCCACCAATCCATATTGATCCGACCCGTCTAATTCAACAGGCCACATGCGGAGTCTTTTTTAGTTTGATATTTTTAAAGAGAGACCTTATGTTTTTGAAAAAAGAATGAATGGTGATCAATGTTTTATATAGAACTTTATTTACATTAATGTTTTTCACATCATTTGATTCATTGAAGTATTGTTTATATTTACTTTATCTTGTTAGGTATTAAACCTTCTATATTATAATATTAAAATTTTATTTTATTTTATTTCTCTTTCTTGTATTTTTATTGTCCAAAAAGTGATATCACTAATTATAACCAAGTAAATAGATATAAAACAAACAAAAATTACAAAAAAATAAATAACAATTACTATTAACCTTAACGAGTCACTCCACTCTTGATGAGCTAACGACGAGTCCGACCAAAATGGACAGAATTGGTCCATTTTACCACCCTATAAGAAATTCTATTTATATGATTTTGTAGATTTTTATTAAACTATTAATAATACTTAATATCACAATTAAGTGTTGGCATCTTGTAATGGATCACTACCACTTACTCCATGAAAAATAGGTTATCTGATTTTAACTTTTTTTTATCCATATTCAATGTCCATCTAATGTTCTAATGTCCATATAAGACATAAGAGTGTTGGCATCTTTGTTAAGTTTGATAATAAATTTCTCAATATCAAGTAGACATTTAGTTAAAGAAAAAACGAACATAATATTACAAATTGACACATTTGTTCATCATATTATTGAAAGGCTCTTTTGTATGACTATGTAAAAGACACAAATTTGTATCCATATCACTTACCTTTCAACAATACTCAATTATCATATTTATATTTATGATCACTTTGTTATAACTTGTGAAATGTTATGCTAATTAGCCAGTCACACAATAATCTTATTTATTTACTATATTATTCTTGCAACGTCCATTGCGAAAAATAAAAGAAATAAATTATTCAAATTTTTATCAGAATTTTGACATCATAATCAATTAGAGGAAAGTAAAACATATACTAACTTGGTTTGTATTCCACACCATATTTTGATCGATACTCATTATCATCAGGCACTAAGTTATTTTATCATCATAAGTTAGTCAAAGAATTCTAAAGATTATTCGTCTGGTAATTATCTTATATAAGTAAACTTTATTCGTCGTACGATTAAAACTAATTTCTCAAATATCGTTTTTAGACTATTACCTTATAATATTCGCATTGTTATGATCTAATTCCTAAAATAATATATATATATATATATATTAAAAATTATTAAATAGAGATATGTTCTCCTATTGAGAATGAAGGATTGCAGATTATTAATCTCCATCATGAAGCCTTGGTCTCTTCTCTTGAAAGCCAGAGTTCTTAAATCAAAGTACCAGTTTAAAATAGTTTATAGATCCTCCTCTATTTGGCCTGAGATTAAACAGTTTTATGACACTATTCTTGAACATACTTCTTGAATTGATACATGTACTTTTATTCATTTTTGGAATTATAAATGATGTTCCACTCCTTCTTTATCAATCATTGTTGGGGTACCTGATGGTTCTAGAATCTCGAATACAGTTTCACAATTCTGGATTGGTAGTGATTGGAGTATTCCCTTGCCAATACAGCAGATGCCTCATTTTTTTTAACATATCATGATAAGGTAGACACAAGATATTCCGAATTGGATTCTGAAAGATTTTGGGTGTTTCACTCTTAAGTCGACTAAGACTTTTCTTCTTGGATCCAGAAATTCCCTATGGTTGGGGTAAACTCATTTGGTCTTCATATATACCTCCTTCCAAAACTCTAGTTCTCTGGAAAGTTTTTCGTGGGCAAATACTTACAGATCAGCACATTCAGCATATATGTTTGTATATATGTTTTATGTGTACGCTTTGTGAAAAACAAGAGGAATCTATTCACCATTTATTTTTTTTAATGTCCTAATGCTATGCATATTTGGAGTTGGATTCAACAAATTTTCCTTACTTCTCATTTCTCTAATGTGGATGGTCTCCTTTCTTTTATTAAGAGTGATGGAGGTCCTTTGGTTAATTTGATTAAACTTGTTATAATAATTTTTTCTATTTGGATGATATGGCATATGAGAAATTATGCTATAGGTTAAAATTGATGTTTTTAGGGCCATTTCGCTCGTTAAAGATCTCACTTGTCTAGTGGGTATTTCGTCTAAAAGTTCTATGTGAAATGATATGTTTGATTTCAATGTACTTAAGTTTTTTGGTATTAATACTCGTAGTGGTAATGTGCTATCTCCTCTTCCTATTAGATGGGAGTTTTTTTCTCTAGGTTGGGTTAAAATAAACACAGATGGTGTTGCTAGGGTTCTCCTAGTCTTGCGACTTGTGGTGGTATTTTTCATGGGAGTATGAGGGAGTTTATTGGTGTTTTTCTTCTTTCCTTGATGTTTAAATTGCTTTGTTTGCTGAGTTTTATGGAATTATATATGCTATTAAACAAGCTCAAAAGATGGGTTTTACTAGTTTATGGCTTGAATGTGATTCTGCCTTGGTTTGTGTTGCATGTACTGTTAGGACTAATGTTCCTTAGATGCTTTGTAATAGGTGTAACACTTGTCTTAACTACTTTAGGAAAATCAGGTTTAGAATTTCTTACATTTTTCGTGAAAGGAATGCATGCATTGATATGCTTGTTAACTTAGGCTTTATTCACAAAGAGTATTTTCATTGGTATAATAGGTTTCCATCTAGTCTTTTCTTAGAGTTCTTTATTAATAGGTATAGATTACCTATGTACCGTTTTTGTTAATATATGAGTTTTGGTCTAGTCCCTCATATTTTCTTGTATTTTCTTTCTTTTTTTTCTTTTAATAATATTTTTTTCATGTAGTGACAGATGATTGTTGTTACTTGAGGTGTCAGCCTAACAAGATGTCAAGTTTCATAGTGATGCCTAACATAAGAGATTTATAAAAAAACAATTTTAGAGATAAAAAATAATTAATTGATATATTGACTAAATTAAATACTAGTTTATAGACAAAAAAAAATTATTGGTCTTTAAATTAATTTCTATCATTGATAAATAGTTTCTAAATTAATATCTAATTAACTACCAAAATTTTAGCTACCAACTTTAAAATCTAAATAATTGGTAGCTAATTAGATACTAATTTAAAAATTATTTATCAATAATAGAAACTAATTTAGAAACGAATAGTTTTTTTAGCCTCTAAAATAGTATATAATTTAGTCAATATAGCACCTAATTATTTTTTCTTTAAAATTGGTTTCTATTTAATGTTTTTTTAGTAGTGATATATATCCAAAATTAGTTGCATCATTTTTAATAAATTTGATCCATGGGTATAGTATAAAATGGACTGACAGGTTGATAACTTTTTACGGCAAGTGCACCGCGTTGAAGTAATAATGTGTCCATAAGGACAAATATCGAACACACAAGGAACAATTGAATAATCAAGTAAAATATTCACTAAATATAAAACAGAATAATAAAATTTTGTTGGAATTTGTTGTGATGTCAATTATGTCCTTTGATTAATATTGATGCCCGTATAAAATTCATTTATATGGATTCCTCACATATTTATAAAAACAACTTAGAATAAAGCTCAGACATTGATAACAATTAACGGTTCAAGTCTATTCCTAACACTCAAATATGTTAAGTATTATTGTTTAGATCAAAACTATAAAAGTACTTTCCAGTCAGATTTAAGATTCTAGATCAAGAATTAGAAACAAAACAATAATACCGATAATCAATCAAGAACAAAATATTATATTCAAATATCACCTCAATACATAAGAGTTCGAACAAATTATTCATAAATTCACAGTGTAGAATTAGCCACACATCTTCTAACACCTTACATTCTCCAAATTGGGTTACAAGTCACTCAATGGTGTTTTCCTCTCAATCTTCCACACTAGAGTTGTGTCTCAAGCCTCCTATTTAACCTAATTTGTTTGGGCTTAAGTGACTTCTCGCTTGGGCGCTAATGGGCTCGCTTGGGTGAGTAAAATGTAAAAAAGCCCAACATTACTGGCACTATCTCGTTCAAGCGAGATCCACTGGTGGCATCTTGGCTTTTTGGGCATTTGGGCCACTTTGCTAAGTTTTGATGTAGTCCAATTTTCTCTTTTTGGCTTTGTATATTTTCTTTATACCCAATCATCTCCATTCTCCCATAGAATCCTGAGATTAACACAAATTTGGGAATCAATTGTTCTTATTTAAATTAAAAATCACAAAATATGTAAAAATGTATAATTTCATAAATTAGGAGTTATTTTATACTTATTTTATCAATTAATATTCATAAGTGTCTGTATTCTACTATGAAATATTACTAAAATTTGGCAGTTATCACCACCATACACTCCATCTTTAAATTGTCTACTCTATGTATGACTACTAGACAACACTCATAAGAAGTTCACTCAAAATAAGAAATAATGCTCAATATGCAAGTATCATAAAAAGACACAAATTATCTTTGAAACTTGTAAATACATTTTAAGAGCTATCAAAAGTTGTCTCACATATCCTAATGATGAGGATTTTGACTAGGTAGACCAAACTTCTCTAGTATTGTATGCTAAATTTAGCTTTGTTAGTATAAGAAAGGGATGTCTATTATAAAAGGTATTTTAAATATAAAAAGTTGAGCACTAGAGAGAATGATGTCAACTAAAAGACTATCAACCTTTGTTACACATGTAAATGGAAGATTTGTAAACAAGCTTCAACAATTTTAATGAGGATATCTCTAAATAGAAGTCTTATGATGTAACGATCTTACATAAACTCCAATGTGTTTTGTATGCACTATTGCTTCTTAAGTGTTGTATTAGTAGATTGTATTATATATGGATGATAGATAGTTTGTTGTTCTTGAACATAGAATATTAGTAATACATGAATTTATGTTTTGCAATAAAACTAATGACTTCTTGTACATTTCTTATAATCAAAATATATCTTAATCGACCATTAGTATTTTAAAACTTAATTTTATTTTATTTTTATAAAAAATTAAGTGTAAGAGTTGTCTAATATATTTAAATTGTTGGATACTAGAATTTTCACTAGTTTCACATTATATAAAAAAATTGGTATCCATAATAATAATATTTTTTTGGGAAAAAAACCTTTATGTTGTAAACATTATATTATATTACTCACTTAAAAATATGTTTTCAAATTGTGTAGTAATAATATATAAACTAAAAATAAATATTGACGAGTATGTACGAGATATGTTGATGAAAAATAACAAAATAAATGGAAATAAATATACACATTGATGAAAAATAATAAAATGATTATATTATATTTAATTTAATATAAATAAGTTACTAATAAGAATAGGGACACAAATATTTTTTTTAATAAAATTACATTTACATTTTAAAAAATTAATTATATATTTTATTAAATAAATGTAATGGCATTTATTTTATTTATTGATTAATAAAATAACACTTATTATTTATTTTATTTAAAACTATTATAATAACTAAAACTAAACAAAAGCTACATTTTAAAATAAAAATTTAAGACTTTTTTTTGTAGTAAAAGATGATAAAAGAGGTGAGTGTCACAGATAATCGTATAATAAAGATTTATACCTATTTAAAAAACTATAACATTATGAAAATTGTTTTATTAAAAAATATAAAAAATACTTATTTAAAATCAGAAGAGTGTAATTTTCATTTTTAATAACTTTAGGAAGATAACTGCAAAGATATTGTTAAAGATAGAGACAACAAATATTTATGTTGTTTTATGAAACAGAAGCTCAGTCATCGGAATTTACAAATGCAAAAAAAACTGAGTTCGGAATAAGAGAAAAATAGAATGGCGAGCGTGCCTCCACCCTCTCCTCCTCCGCTCTCCGCCTCCGATTCCGGCAACACCTCGCCCACCACCAAGGTGAGTCAATTCACGCTCTTCAACTTCACGCATGCACACGCGCCTCTATGCTAATTATTCCCACGCTTTTCTCTTCTAAGGTTGAAGCTGCTAAGAACAACGGGAATTGTCACGAAGACGATAAAAAACCTAACTTTACTGATGGGCTTGAGTAAGTTTCCCCCTTTTTTGTTTTTGTTTTTCTGTTTTGCTCGTTAGTCACTGTTGATGCTGATGTTCTGTGTATGGAGATATCTTTTTTGATTTTGTTTTGGAATATCTTGAGATCTTGAAGTGAATGGCTTGATAGTTTAAAGCTGTTTTAAATTTCAAGCGGCTATCGTTGCTATTGTTTTCTTGCCATGGCAATGTTGTTGATGATTATGAGCATGCTCCGTTCACAGTCTATGTTTTCAGTGGCTGAATCTGTATCTTTTAGGTCTTGTAACTACGTGTTTTGTTTTTGAACTTAAAGCTGGTTGTAATTTGGTGACAGAGGAGTTTGAAAATTCGGTGTGGGTAAATTGTTAAAAAATACTATATATTTTTATTGTTTTGACTGCAACGTCATTGTACAAGTTGTAGTTGAATTTTCAATGTTGTGTAAAGTGATGATTTATGCACCACTACTGGAAACAACATTCTCTGGCTGAGTTTTTAACAGTTTGTGTACAATGGGTGCACGCAATACCACTGCAGATATTGAGATTACGCAACATGAATGCACCAGGAAAGGTGTTAATGTTTGTAGGAAAATAAAGAGAGCAGGATGAGGAAAAAATATAAAAGCAAGGGATGGAAATTGAAAACATGCAGATGAAAAAGAGTCATGAAAATTAACAGGACTTTAGGAGAATATTGCATAACTTCTGTATTTGGGCTTTTTTCTTGTTGAGATAGAAATTCATGTTGGTCAAGTACTAAGTTTAGCAGCCTTGACTTGCTCACCTTCTGTATCTGGGCTTTTTTCCTCTCCCACAAGGTGTTTCCACACCCTTTAGATGTGAGTCTAGCCCCCACTTAAATTTCTAATGGAATGGCTATGACTATAGGTGCTTCTTGCAAGACTTGAACACCTGCAATGTGAGTAAAGGTTGCTCACATAGAACTTCCCTTGCCAACTATGTAAAATAGATGAAGTGCCAAGGTCCAAGCTTTAGTGGTAGCAAGATGTTTGCATTTTTATCTCATATTTGGAAATAGATGTGATCAATGGTAGAATTATTTCAAGCCATTTTTGAGAAACCGATGAAGGACTACAATGTTGTTCTTTGTGTTGAAACTACTTTGGTATCTGCATTTTAAAGCATACTCATCTGTATATTTAATATTTTTTTTCTCTGATTGAGAATCTCCTTTAAACCCATTAATTTTGTCATAGCAATATGTAGTTTTAGTTGGAAGCATCAATCTCTATGTTTGTTTCACCTTCTAAATTAAACTGCACATCTGGTCTCTTTGGTCATAATTTCATTGTCAGTTACACAGTCATCAGTTTTCCCGTTACATAGTCATTAGTTTCCTCCAATATCCCATCACATCCACCTTCTAAGTGAATGATATTTCCCTGACACACCTCTGTCATTATCAGATTGAGTTCTTCTTCCTTCCCCTTTATTTCATTTTATTTTTTGACGAGAAAATCTATTTTAGAATTCTGTAAAGTATGTGTCTTATATTCTAAAGGACACAATGCTAAAATCTTTGAATTGAAAACTGTTATTAGCTGCAAGTTATTTGTCCAAACTGAAATAATTTATCATATTCTTCAATTTACAGTTACTTGGACAGTCCACAGTGCATTGAGAGGTTCAGAAAATATGACAATGATTACGCTCATCGATTGTTGGCAAAATATTTCTCTAACAAAAACCTTTATGGAGGTATGCAAAACATTAGCTATTTAAGAAGGAATATGAAGATAACTCACTACGCATTATAACATGTCTGCTTTCCCCACTACTATTATTACATTTTCCTTTGTGAACATTTTGCTGCAGTTTGTGAGTATTGCTTTCATTTATTACTTTTATTTTTTTACCTACAATACCCCATTTGATTGCTTTTACATTGCAGAAAATCTATTATTTTTGTATTTGTAAATTTATAAGATGGACTCAAACAAGGATAATATAGGGAGATATCAATTTTAAATGGACAAATGAGTATGAAAAGAATATGCTTGAGCTTCACATCAAGTTTATTAGGAAGATGGTGTGTTTCATGTAAGTGGAAAGAGATCAATCAACATTTTGAAGTTGTCGTTAAGCAAAGATATGTATACAAAACTCTGAAAGATAACAATGGCTTAATGAGGAAAAATTATGTTTGACTAAATGAAATAATTAGCATTTATTAAAGAGAGATTTATATAAAAAAAAAATCATAGGAACATTCCATTTTATTTTATCATCTCATTTTAACTAATAATAATATTTTTTACATAAAATAAAATTCAAAAATTAATATTTTAACTAAGGTATTAGTTAAAATAGATTAAATACCACAATTTTTTTATAGGTCGCACTTATTTAAGGACTCTCCTTAGTTTTTTAGATGACAAATAATTTAAAACATATTTAAGTATTTAAATTAATAATAATTATAATATATATAAAAATAAATAAAAATTATACAAAAGCATATAAACATGTCATCTTATATTTATCACCAAGTTCAATCACTAATTTTACCCAATATTTCAAATTCAACCAACTATTAACCATAAGCTCGTTTTCTATATGCTAGTTTATTCACTATTTGCAATTAGCTAGCTTATCCCCTATCTACTAAGGGGCTTTTTTGATGGTCAAGATATGATATGATAGGATAAGATACAAATGTAGGGTAGGAACATGATAGGATAAGAGCAAGATAAATATTAATCTTATTTGGTATTTGATCCTTACCATGATAAGGATCGAATACTAATAGGGTGTGATAGTGGTGGTGACAACAATTATAATGACAACAACAATAATAACAAGATGGTAGCAACAATGATGGTGAAAGTGATGACAATGGTGGAGGTGGTAATGAGAGTGACGATAGTGGTAATAAATAAATGATGGTGAATATGATGATGTTGGTGTGAGTAATTATAATAATAGGGAAAGTGGTAGTGATTGTTACAACTGAGTGTGACATTGACAATGATGATGATGATGATATAAATGGTGTAACTAATGGTAGAGGTGACGTTGTAGTAATGTTGCTACGATGGAGATGATACGATAATAGTGATGACAACGAGTGAAAATGTTGATAAAAGTTTTGATTACAATGGTGGAAGTGATAGTGGTTGCTATAACAACAGTGGTGGTGCTAATAGTGGTGGTGGTTATGATAGTAATGACAATGATGGTGGAGGCGATGGTTATAAGGTGGTGACATTGGCAACAATGTTAGTGGAAGTGGCCACAAGAAGGAGGGATGGTGGTGGTGAAGGTGGTGGCTGTAATAGTAGTTGTAATGGATTTGGATGGTGAAAGAGTAAGAGGGAGGTGAATTATCCTATACTGCTGTCTTGTAACCCCAACTCCTCAAGAAATATACTATACTGACAAGACAGAATAGGCAATAGGATAAAGAAATCCTATCATATTGCTATACCAAACAATTGATTAGAGTAGGATGGAATAACTATCCTATCCTGTTTATCGTATCTTAACCACCTAAGTGGAGCTTTGGTGCCACTGTCAAATTGTTGTCATGTGGTTGGAGTTTACAGGTTCAAATCATGTTAATAGCCTCTTTATTTGAATGAAGCATCAATGCTTTCAAATTTGAATGAATCTAAACTCAGAAAGATAGTAACACAAGTGTAACCAATGTAACTATAGCCGGTTGTGGATAAATGCTATAATGCACGAAAATTGCACATTGCTGTGATGTGGTAAAGAATAATATAGGTCTTGTTGACATGAAAAAAATAACCCTTTTTGTTTGTTTTAAAGATTTCTATGGGAAACCGAAAAGCAAAAAGGTTTTCACTGTTGAAAACAACAAATAAAATGAAAATAAGGTGACATTTTTGTGATTAAAGGTGAAACAAGAAGAAACAAAAACATGAAATATTTTCTCCAAGTACGTAGGCCTCCATTTTTTCTTTGTTCATGATGTATTTTGTTTGGCAGTGTTTACCATAACTTTATGATCATTTGCTGCATCTGAAAGCAGTTAGAAATAAAATTGAGGACTCCATTCCCTAGTTTCTTGTCGACGTTGTTTTATGAATTTTAGATCTTTATTTCATATATTGAAATACAAGTTTTAACTACCACAAAACAATCCAGTGTCAATTGATAGTAAATATTTTTATTTGCAGGCAACGAATTTGATGTGCAAATTAGAGTAAATGATGAAATCATAAAGTCAAGCGGGTAAGCCATGTACAACGTCTTGCGCGTTCCATGTTGGAAAAAAGAATGAGAGAAGAATATAAGTAAAGAATGCCTGTTTCAATATTGTTAGCCTCTTTGTACAGAAAGATAAAGTTCAATACAAGAAAAATAGGCTCAGCCCCATTATAAAAATAGCATAATAAACTTTTACTCTAAAATTCAAGCTACTAATTCCTGCTCCTTCATTTGTTGTGTCTAGCTTGACTTGTTACAGGTCATATGCAGATCCTGTAGTAGGTTTTGAAGATCAATCAAGCAATGGATCAACACCACCAGCAGATTCCCAAGCTAGCATCCCCAATGGAAAGCATGTGGTGAAGAAGAACTGAATTAATATACTTGAGAAGCATCAATGCATGTCATCATAGAAACCTTAATGCAACAGGAGTTGTGGAACTTGTGACTGAAAAGATGTTCATGGCCTCAACCATCAATTTCCTTGCCTAAAACAGATTTTCCGATCATGATCTTATGGGGTTACAACTATGTGTCAAGGGGCCATTAATGATTCAGTGTACCAATCGCAAAGTGAATAATTGCCACCATTTTATTCTCCATTTTATAACCATTTTCTAGTTTGTCTTAACTAGTTCGTAGTCTAGTATATTGAAAGTCCATAATATAATATAATTGGTACTTTGCTTGCTCCATATTTTGTGCATGTTTCAATGCATCCTAACATCAGTTGCATTAATGAAAAAAATGTTTACAAGTCTCATTTTGTTTGTCTAAAATTTGCTCATGTCAAAATTTAACGAGTGGAAACTGAGAAAATTTTAAAAGGCTTGAAGTCCTTGTAGTAGAAACGGTGAACAACAAAAGCATGGTTGTTCCACGAAGATTGAACACACTGTCATGGAGGCTTAGCAAAATCTGCAACTATCTTCACCATACGGGGTCATTGAACAACTGACGTATTCTCCGGATTCTGGCAGACAAATGTTACAAACAGTGAGATAAAGCTAAACAATCACCAATTCAACTAGGAAAAGTTTCAACAGTAGTTTCTTGAGTTCAACATCACTACGGTAGAACGGAAAGACGGTTTTTGGCTAAACTACCGAATGAGCAGTTGCAGAATAGAATCAATATCGCTTAGAACCTCGAAACACAAGAAGTGATTCAACAAAAATAAACAATTACAACCTAATCTAATAATAATGTAACATTTTCAATATAACATAAATTAGGAGCTTAACTTCCTCAAGACCATAACTAGGCTCAAAATACCAAAACCCCAACAGAAAAGGGGATTGGCCAATCTCATTCAAAAAAATTCAACGCTACGGAGTATTCTCTCCTTCACCCCTCTTTTGGTCATTCCAGGAGACTACCCCTAAGAATATTTTCAATGTTCAAATTCAAACCTAAATAAGATTAGCCCTCTTCAGAAATCTGATTGTTCGACAATAAAAGGGCCATATTGATTCCACATAATCAAGATACATCTCCATTATCCATTTCTGCAATTCTTTCAACTTTTTTCTTGTTAGTTGTCTGTAGTCTCTATTTTTTACGCTCAATATAGGCTGCAAAACATTAGTTGAGATATCCTCTTTGAGCTTGCCGCGAAAAATGTAGCTATAGGCCAAAATGCAGAAAGAGGGAGAATTCTTGAATAAGTTCACAGTCTGTTTGAAGCTGAAGGCGTAGAGTGCACAAAGCCAACGCATTATCATGACTTGAGTAGCCACAATTAGTGGCCCCAAAATCCATAAAGGAGTTAACTCCTTGGAAACTTCAGCACCATATTTTACATTAACAGCCAGGTAGAGAGGAACGCTGCAGATGAAAGATAAGGTTAGAAGACAAGCATTGTTGTGCCATCAAGGGAAGAAAGTTGAAGAATAATGCAGAACCTAATACTATATTGACAAAACAGTAACTAACGATGAAACAAATGTGACAAACTGAGAATTAACTTGAAGATGACACAACAAAAAATGCAAACATGTCCTCCTTTCACAAAAACTGCATAACTTGTAGAGAGGAAAAGATCACCGTACTTACAATATCAGCAAGGGAATCTTTATTGTCGCATCCAGGGCCAGAAAATGGGACCATGCTACCTTCATAACCTCACCTCTTTCCTTAATTTGAGTCCCTTGAAGAGTTTTTGGTAAATCCCCAGCTGATGTTGGTTCTTCAAAAATTTTCTCCACTTCCTGACTTGACGGTTGTGTGCGCAACATTGTCAGCCATTTATTGAAAAGCTTATGGATAGAGGATGATGTTGGAAGGCTATCATTTGTTTCAGAAGCATAAGAGAGTGGAACATTGTGAGCTTCCTCACTCTCTCCTAGTCTAACAGATGTCTTGGGTGCCTTCCATCTATTAGCCCTGGTACCAGAATCATCATTTTGGGTGCTGCCTCTAAAGGCTGAAATCCTCAAAGGTTTGAGCTTAGATACACAAAAGCAAGGAGGTCCTACACTGGAAACAATACCACCTTTATGAGAAGTAGAACTACAAGGTCATGCACATTCAATTTGGGCACATGTCTGCGTGTGCAACAATCACAAGGTTATGCAGATTAAAAAGATTAATAGAAATATTGAAATCAATATGCACGACTTTTAATATTGGTACTAGAAACAGAGAGAAGAACATAACATAATAAATGCATCAAACAAATTGTGCAAGTAATGTTTACAAGTACACACAGATTGGTTTTACTCTCTCCGGAAATCATTTTCTCAGAAAATGACAAAAATTACCTTTGGTGTAATGTATTATAATTGGTAGACAAGACCTGAATTTTTTTAATCTTATTACAAGGAAGTCCCCTCAGAGTGAAATGGACACTTGGTTATGCTAATTAACTCTTTATCATACAGCCACCTCTTACAGACACATCTATCATTACCATTACACTAACTAGTTCTAAACTTCTTAAAGTGACCCAGACAACAAAGACCATATTTAATTTCTACCTCAGACAAATATTCCGCTTTACTAGGCAATGCCAGTCAGTTCTTCCATTCATGTGATGCTTTGTTAAACACTGCTTCAACTTCATCCTTTTGCTCCATGGCAAATTCTTCAAGGAAGATGTTACGTACAAACCCTGCAGAAAAGAAAGCAAATTATCAATAAAGTTCATTATTCATATACCCAACCCTTTGAAATGTGAACATGAAAATTTGCAAGAACACCCTCAACAAGACATATTAAACTTTTCTGAATGAGAAAAAAAAGTATGCAGTCTCAACTTTCAAAACAAATCCGATCTTCACACCCCAGGCCATTTCAAAATTAAAGGGTTAAACCATGTTGCTCCAGTTATTAAATTTAATATAAGAGTTGTATCCTTAAAACCAGAAATCGCATCCTTCAAAACTAATTTTTGAGAGCGCCTTTCTGCAGAGTGAAAAACTAGAGAGTACATATGTCTCATGGACACAAAACATCGACGATAATAAATGACATCATTTGACATTTTTTTCATTACGTACCCACCAATTTGACTAACAACAAGCATAAAACTAGACGGTAATAGGAAAATAAATGTCGAAAGCAAATTAGACACAGTACAGTAATAAACCTTGTGAGCAAATAAATAAACTCAATCCAAATACCTGAGGTTGATGCGCTACGAAAGCCATTCCACACTTTTATTCTTTATCCAATCTACTCAACAAACAGGACCTATTCAACAATGGAGTTATATATATACATATATATATTAGAAAAACATAAAAACAAGCAATAGAAGCCAAATTGCACAAAAAGTATAGCAGTTTTAAATTTCAAATTTGAGAATTGAATGTAAATTAATTTTACAACACAGATATTGAGAGAAGGTTGTGGATAACGCGAAAGAAAAAAAAAAAGTACCGTATCGAAGAACGCTGATGCAGTGTCGGTGGAGAAGTGAATTGAAATTGTAGAAGGGTGTGGGTGAAGGAAATTGCAAGCGTGGAACCCTAATCCAAAGATGAAAGAGGAGAAAGGAAGGAACATATGATATGATATCATATCATATCGTATCGGTTACACAGTGCCACCACCCCTATCTCTTCTTCCCCTAATTCATCACTTTTTTGTTTTGTTTTACTTTTATACAAGAAAAATGCAAACAAATAATGCTACCACTTTTTTTTGGAATTTTTAAATAATTATATTTAATTTCAACTTTTAAGAAAAAAAATTAAAAGTTATGGTGCTTTTGTTTAATTTTTTCTAAAGGGTAGAATTTAAGAGGAAAAATTATGAGTTTAAGATAATAATGGTTCTTTAAGAAAGGTACACTTCCGTGTGTGTGTGTGTGTGTATATATATATATATATATATATATATATATATATATATATATAATTTCATGATTTCTATAAATAATTAATTAAAACATAAAAATATAACTAGTATAGATATTTTTATAAAAAAATTAATAAATAATATATAATGCTAGATATATATTTATTACTCTTCAATTTTTATACGAATAATATTTATTAAACATGACATTATGACGCTGATTAATTTCTACATTTAAAGATGAAAAGAGTTTATTTTCACATTCACATTAATTAACTTTCTCCGCAATCTTACACTGCTAAAAAATGTTGTATTCTCATCAAACAAACACGACAAAGTTTTCTGTCAGAAAACTTTCTCAAACTTTTTTTTGTTGGCAGAGAAAAAACCTTTGCTTCTGAAAAAAAATCCAAATAACTTTTGGAGTTTCGTCTTATTTGAGTGTTTTCACATTCTCTTTTGCTTTGTTGAAAATATGATTTGTTTAGGGATCACCTAATTTGGAAATAAAAATCATGGAATTTTTTTAGACGAGCAATTTGATTTGGATCACTACATTTTAGAATGCATATTTCGAAATAAAAGAATCCACAATTATACAATCTTAAAAAAGAAACTTGAAAATAGGATTATTGAGATTCCATCTGGATAAATATTTTATAATATATAAGTTCACCTCATAAAATTCATCTTATAAGATTTAAAATAATATCAAACAAAGGTGACAATGCGAGCTGATGGATCGACCTAAAATCTACTGGAAAAAGTACCAAACTTATTATTTTAGGATAATTTCTTCTTGCACCATGTCATTTTTAATATGCACCTATTAACTTTTAAAATTTTCAAAATTACCTATAATAAATATAATTCAAAACTAAAAAAATACTTTCTGGATTAAAAAAAAATTCCAGCACAAAATTGAATAAAGCATTCCAAATAAGAATTTTCGAAATTCAAAAATGTGTTTTGGATATTTAAATCCAGAATATTTCCAGAAAAACAGTTTTTGAAAGGAATTTTTATCCACACCCTCATTTTATCTAAGGTTATTTTCGTTATTTTTTGAGACATTTTTATCATTTTCAATAGCTGATTGGGTGTATGTTAGAATTGATGTGGTGCAGGAAGAATTTGCCCTATTTTGGTCCACTAATCTGTTTAAGCCCGTCTCATATAATATTAAATAAGTATTTCTTTTTGCACCCCTCAAAATTCTTCCTGCATAGTTGTTCTGGAAAGATTTTTTTAGATTTTTTTTCTTCTAAATTTCATTTCCATAATTGACTTTTAGGTTATGAGAATTAAATTTTGAAATTGATAAGGTGCAAGAAGAAATTTCATGGGATGCAGGAAGAAACAACTTAATAAAAAATACAAAATTGTTTCCTCCTCCAACTTTTGTTTTTTATATATATTACAAATAAATTAATATTTTTTTTATTTTTAATAAAAAAAATAATTATGTGAGGCGGACACAATGGAGGTTGATGAATGTTGAAGATGGTTAGAAAATAGAAAGAGCAAAACAGAGATTTAAAATAAAAGGTGGTGGAAAAGGAAATTAAGCAGTACCAATAGCAAAGAGGGTAGAAGCCCATCACACTATAAGCAATGGTAGCATATATCAGTAAGCACGCGCTGAAATTGAAACAAAGCTGCCATTTATTAGAAATCTTAAGAAGCATTTGTTATGCTAATTTTAGACCAAAGAATACAAAAAAAAAAAGGTTCTGTTAAATGAAGGTACTATAAGAATTTTTATTATTTGTAGCTAATAAAAAATATTTTTATTATTTTTTCAATTAAAATTTTACAAGTTTCGAGTAAACAAACCTAGATGAAATTTCAATTTTTAATTAAATAAGCAATACTGACATGAAGTAAATCTTATTATCTGTTACTTATTACATTGTGGAATGTAATATGTAATAACATTATATTATTTTTAATTTATCGATTATAACGAATGATACGATAGTATCAAATAATTATATTTTGTTTAAGATTAATTAATGACGTTAAATCATATATTTTGATTCAAAGTTATAAGTATTTAGCATTATTTTTTATGCATGATTGACCAAGAATAACGTTGTGCAAAATAATTACAAAATTGTTTTTACTAATCTTAAACTAAATACATGGGTCTCCAACTTTTTTTTTCAACTTTTTTTTCTTAAAGTTGAAAGTGGTGACAATTTTACCAAGATTTAAATATATATTCAATTCATTTGTCATGATTATACAACCTTTTTTATTACTTTTGCTTTTGTATATGTGAATTTTACCATCTAAGAGTATGTTTTATTTTCAAAATGAGTTTAGGGAAAAATTTAGTATTGTTGTTTGAAAAATCGATACGACTAAGCAATTATCAAAGTACATTCAAGAATGTTGAAAAAAATCCAACATGTCAGACACAAAGTCTATGAAGACTCAAATGCATACATCTAAAGTCCTTGTAAAGGACGAGAATAGTAAGAAAGTAGATTAGACAATCGAGAGAGGTATGATAGGTTTTTTACTTTATCTTACTGTTAACAGATCTAATATTATGATAGTGTTTATTTATGAGCAAGATTTTAGTCAAAACCCAAAAAGTCTCACTTAAAGGCAGAGAAAATGATATTTTGGTATCTGGTTGGGTCTACTAATATATGCTTGTGTTATGAGAAAAATGTTAGCTTCATATTAGAGGATTTTGCAACACATACAATGCTAGAGGTCGTGTTGACGTAAAAAGCACAAGTGGAGAATCCCAATTCATTGAACCGTATTTGATCTCCTGGTCAAGCAAGAAACATAACTCCATTGCTTTGTCTACAACAGAAGCAAAGTACATGGTAGTTGTAAGTTTTTGTTCTTAACTTTTATAGTAAAGTACTAATTAGAAGATTACTTTAGTATTAAACAAATGTATATTGTAACAATAATAGTGCAATCAATCTTTCAAAAAACCATATCCAACATTCTATGTCAAGCATATAGAAGTAAGATATCACTTCATTCGTGATTATGTTTAGAAAATATTTTTGAACTAAATATTAGACTTCATTTGTGATTATGTTCAAAAAACTATATCCAAATTCTATCGTCTTTGTAGTACTAACATACTTGTTTAGTTTTAATAGTGTGAAATGATGAATCCATTTACGCATGTCTTATTAAACTTGCATAGTGACTCAAGTCTCAAATGAAGATGTTTTGATGACTATGTTTAAAGAATAAGATATTGAAGATGTTTAGAGAGTTTTAGTTTTCATTCTTTGTTGTTGAGTCTTTCATACAAGGTATTCATAAGATTATAATCAACACACATCAATACTAAAATGAATTAAAAAGAAAATGAGTTTGGAAAAAAATAAAAAATAAAATTCAAAAATGTTTTATGGCTTTGTTAATTGATTAAAGTTTTCCTGATGAGGTTCAAAACAAGATAATCAATTATTGATTAAACCAGAGAGTTGGGAAACCATGTTTCAAGATATTAATTGATTACAATCTTTCATAATCTATTGAACTATTTTTTCTACATTAATTGTAAAGTGGAAATAATCAGTTAACACATGTCATAATCGATTAAAAGAGAAAGTATTCTAACTATTTTTCAAATTTAACTAAGAATAATTTATTAACATCTTCAAACAATCGATTAAAAGCATCAATATTTGTTTTAAATCAGAATTTTCATAACTCTATAAATAGAGCTTCTAAGAAATTTATCTCAATCTTGTATAGAACAATTACAATCACAAAAGAAATTTAAATTGAGATATTCAAAGAAATTTCCATACACTCGCGCTTACAAGATTTGAGATTTAAGATTTTGTTATGTTGAAAAATAACCTTGTTGTTTGCTTATGTTGTGATTATTTTGGTAAAATCTTTCTTTGTTGTTCTTGTGGGAGTGTTCCAATGTTGTTTACTGGTTGTTCAAAGGTTGATAAGGCATACATTCTTTTGTGTGATAAGGAGTTGATAAAGTTGATATCCTCTTGTTTTGATATCCTTTTTGCTAGTGTTCAAGTTGATTTTTTTGTTTTGATTTTGTAATTATTAAGTGAAATGTACAAACTTTTTGAAGTTTCTAGAATAATTATTCTAAGGTTGAATAGTTGAGACTAAATGTAAGATCATTGGATATGAATCAATATAAAACTTCTTGTGCAATCTTTCTTTATTTTATCATCTTTTATTGTGTTACATTCCAATCATCTATTTGTCTTAATTCTAAATCTAATTGCATTCATTTTCAAATTGAAAAAAGTTTTTGAAAAGAACTTAAAGAATGAGAAATCTTTGTGAAAAAATTTCAAAACCAATTCACCATTCTCTCTTTTAGTTTAGCTAAGTCAATCATTTTTTTTCTGAAAATTGTCTTCAAAGTTGGTTTTTGATAATTATTAAAAATAAAGATCTTGAGTTTTTCTATCTTTTGAAATGACTTTGTAAAATCAAGCATTTGCGGAAGGTGTTGTATTAACATACATTCACTTTTCTATAGTGAAAATGTCCCTTTTGGAAAATAAGGATGCAAATATTTTTGGAGTCAGTTGATAAAGGTGTATAAGATGTGTTGATAAATGAACTATATATTCATATGTATGTCATTAACAATATGCAGGATGAAAAAGATTTTAACTCTTGGTCTGAAGAGGATAACAAAAAAGCTCATTACAATGCTAGAGCAAGACACTTAATTTCTTTGACACTCACCATGGAGGAATTCTTCAAACTGTCAACATGCAAGAATACAAAGAAAATGTGGGAAACCTTGGGGAAAGCTTAAGAAAATGTTGAAAAATAGGCCTACAACACTTTCAAAAGCAACGTCAACAATAATGAAACCAACACATATTTCATGGTTGATATAGAGTCTCAAGAAAGCTAAAGTACTTCTAAATCTTATATTCAAGCAAAGTATAATGAACTTATTGATGCATTTGTAGAAATGCATTAAGAAATCAAGAGACTTAATTGTTTAAAACATAAGCTCCAAAAATTTTGCTAAGTAGATTTCAATACAAGAAAATGAATTATACTATAAATTTTCCCTTAACTAATTATACTTGGAAAAGAATAATCTTTATTTTATTTAATTATGATATAATTTGATAAATTATTTTGGTTATGAAGTTATTGCTTTTGATGCATAACAAATGAAGACATAAAATAACATGATTATATGAAATTATTGAGATATTGGATGTAAGTGGATCATATATATGGTCAATTTTTTGTGTGAGAAGCCTTAAGTAGGTTACCATTGTGTTTAGAATTTAATTGAATGATGATTTTATATCATATTTTATACATTCTTAGAGATGTAAATTAAATAAGATAGTTTATCCTTGTGTAATGTGCTATTTTGAGTTATGATAATTGTTTTTTACATGAATGAGTACAAAACTTCAAAAGACTAATAAAAAAGTTATTTATACTAACTATAATATTAATGATTATCGGTGTCGGATTACCTTTGAAGAAGATATGTGTCATCGTTTTTCTCAGCTTGGTTGCAGTAAGTGCATGGAATGGGGGCAGCTGTCTGAGGGGAGTTCGAAGGCACGCTTTTTAGTCACTGATGATGAAAATGTGATTGAGTCCGTGTTTTCGGACATTGGAGGAGAAGGTGATGGAGTTAAGGGCAACTTAGTTTTATTAGAAGATCCAGAGTTGGTAGATTTTTCTTCTAAAGTTGGTGTAGACCTAAAAGAGGGAGAAGTGCATGTATTGGGAAACCAAAACAATGAGTGGAAAAGGTTGGGAAGCCAAAACCGTGCATGGGAAAGAATGGAGGTGGGCGGTGCATTTAATGGGATCCAAAACCACATGTCTGGTGGTGTAAATGAGGGTAGTTCTGGAAAAGAGGGGGGGGGGGGGCTGGTGAGGTTATTTGTGTTGGGCCTACATTGGCCCAAGTACACGTGGTTGGTGGGGCGGAGCAACCACTGGTTTCAGACCCAATTGCAGACGTGGCAGAACATGTAGGTTTCCCTGCAACATGCGACTTTGGGGTGGGCGGAGAAGTGAATCCAAGCGGCGTTGCCCTAGGTGGTACGTCATCCAGCGACGACGCGGTGGCTCCGACAACGACGAATGCTCTGCCTACGGAGGGGTGGTCGAGCAAAGCGGAGATGAAGGATGATGGCGACACTGTTTTAGTTACGTCAAGGACAACAGTGACGACGCCATTTGGACACCTTCTGGGTTTAGGGTTTAGGGTTTAGGGTTTAGGGTGACGAGGTGGCAGTGGAGCCCATTTACAAAGATGAAGGGCTTGAGGTCACCGGCAGAAGAGGATTCGGTTACAACAAGTCTATGGGTGGTTCGCCGGCGGTGGGTGGCTCGGCTGAAGCGGCGGACGGAAGAGAATTTCACGGCGTTAATAGAAGTGTCGGGAAGGGGTCAGTAGGGGCGGTTGAGTTGGTGTTTTCGGTGGAGGCAACAGATGGAAAAAGACTTGGCAAGATATCTTCTAAAACCAGCCTTAAGAATATGAGAAAGAAAATCACTTCGTCTTCGCTGGCGGGTAAAAGGTTAGAAACTGTTGTCTCTTCTATTTCTGACAATGATGTAAGGAACTGTAATAATTGTTATTGGCTGGAAAATAAGGAATCGGAAGCCTAAAAAATTTGGAACATGGGAAAAGATCTTGGATTTTCGTTTGTTGGGAAGGAAGAAGTGGTAGTAAAAAATCTGCAAGCCTTGGAAGCTCGGGACAGAGATAACATGTTGCTCAAAAGGAAGGAGAGTGTAGTGTCTGATGATGAAAATAATTAGTTTGAATGTGAGGGGGTTAGGAGGAAGTAACAAAGGAAGATATCTAAAGGAGTTGATTTTCAAAGAACAGGTATGAATGGTGTGTATTCAAGAGACTAAGTGTTCTGAGTTCGGAGAAGAGAATTGCTTCAATATGTGGGGTTCTAATGAAATAGACTGGACTGAAAATGGGGTTATCAATAATGCAGGTGGGATTATTACTTTATGGAGAAGGAGTTGTTTCCAATTATTAAGTTCTGTTAATGGGAATAATTTCTCAATTATTGAAGGAGTATGGAAGGTTGGTGACGGAGTAAGAGTAACTATTGTGAATGTTTATAGCTCAGGTTCTCTGAAGGAAAAGAAAGCGATTTGGGATGAGATTAATGCTCATAGAGCGTGTCAGTTAAACAGGATCTGGTGTGTAGTAGGGGACTTCAACTCAATCAGAACAACGGAGGAGAGGAAAAGTTTGGTTGTGGGCTTGAATTATAATAGAGAAATGCGGGATTTTAATGAGTTTATTGAAAAGGCTGAATTAATGGACATTCCGATGGTTGGTCGGAAATTCACTTGGTACAAACCGAATGGTACTGCTAAAAGTAGAATTGATAGAGTCCTTGTCTCTAAGGAATGGATGGAGGAGTGGCCGAATAGTAAGCAGATCGTACTTAGTAGATCTGTTTCAGATCACTGTGCTTTGGTAATTAAAGACTCCTGTCCAGATTGGGGTCCGAAACCTTTTCGCAGTCTGGATGTCTGGCAAAAAGACAGCAAGTTCAGGGATTTTGTGCGAAGTAAATGGCTTAGTTATGAAGTTTATGGTAGAGGTTTGTTTGTGTTCAAAGAAAAATTGAAGAAGCTAAAATCTGATTTAAAAGTATGGAATAGAGATGTGTTCAGAGATGTTAATCTGAAATGGGAGATTTTAAAAAAGAAAATTGAGGATTTTGATGCTCGAGATGATGCTGGTGTCTTAGATGAGGAAGGCAGAGTGGAGAGGAGGTCTTTGCTAGCAGAACAAAATGAAAATGCTTTTAGAC
>Ga0123342_1001643_pt1 | contig 37585 bp, 22 predicted proteins | sample Turbeawhitnodule_FD_89960 | JGI IMG/M metagenome (GOLD analysis project Ga0123342, IMG submission 89960) | Root nodule microbial communities of legume samples collected from Mexico - Turtle bean Mexico white nodule | ecosystem: Host-associated > Plants > Roots > Nodule | place: Mexico: Nepantla...
ACCTTTTTATTACTTTTACACCCCCTTGTGCAAGTTCCTTATTTAAATTGGGCTTTATTATGATTTTTATTATCCTTTCAGGTTTCGGTCCAGACCTTTCGGTTCTAATTTATTGGACATGTATTTCTCGGCCTATACCTCTCGATTTTAGGCTACCAGTACACTATACATATATATTAAAAAACATTTGTGTATGGCTAATTTTAACTCACAATAGTTTTTTTTTCTGTTTTAAAAGAATGTGTGGATAAGTTTCTTGGGTACTAATTTTACTTTTAGCATTAAATTCCTTGGTTTTTTTTAGGTGACATTATTCCATTACTCAAAGAGTCTTCCATGTGTGAGTTGTCACGTAGAGTATAAGTTCCTCCTCTTCAATATCCAAATTTCTTAGATTACAAGGAATCCAAGGTAAAAAAAAAAAGTAGTTTAGTGATATTGTTTAAATATTTGAATGTAGGTGTTGAATTATGATTTTTGCATGTTGAGTTTTGATAATAAATTTAAGGATGTTAAATTATTATTAATGAATTAGAACTTGCATAGAAATAATAGTAATATTGTGTTAGATGCTTAGAGTATGTTATTTAAACTAAATGATAACAAATATTTAGTGTAGACATTTATAACTTTATTAGTGATTCCAAATTTTTTATTTTTTATTTTGCTTCCCCTTTTCCTGTCTTTTGTTAATAAAATGGGTTTGTTTTGCATAAATGATTTAATTTTGTATTTCAATATGATAAGACATTTTTTGTACTCTTTGAAGGATAACTTTTGCTATATATGTTATTTTTAGTTCATTTTTTTTTGTGTTGGATTTTTCACATTTGGGACTTCGAACTGAATATATGATTTGTTGTGCTTAGAATTTCTTGCTATTTTATATTTACAAAGTTGAGTTAAATTTGTTGTACTTTTTCATACAAAAATATGATGAAACATTTGTAATTGGATTCATAATTATAAGTTTAATCAATCTCCATCTAATTACCTCAAATCAAATCTTTTAAATGGATAAATGAGACTCTCATGACCCATAAAATAACTAAATAAACAATATTTGTAATTTACTAAATTGTTCTTTCTCTTGTATTATTTTATGTTTGGGGTTGTCATTTTTTTTTCTATTTTCTATCTTCTTCGTACTATCACACCATGTACTATTCATGGTATGAGTTTCACCTAGTGTCATATTAATCAATTTAAAATATATTTAACCACTGATAATTGATCATTTAATTGGAGTAAAAAATATTTTTTTAATTTAATCTCATTCATAATTCTATTTAGTTTAGTTTAGTTTAGTTTTAGTTTTATTTAATTGTGTTCTTAATTATTTTTTAAACAAATCCCATTTTTCTTATATTTTTAAATGTTTGATGCATGATATGTGTTTGATAAATTGCTAATAGTTAATTAACTCTATGAACTTGAATTTAGGGTTGAACAAAATTTAACTACATTTTGTTTTTAGTTGGAAACAAGCTTATAGTTTTGATGCCTAATGTACTTTGATCATATAGGTGGAATTTTGTAATACTTTTGTTTAGATAAAAAAAAATGTATTTAACATAACCTTTGCATATTCAAAATGATGAGATTTTATATTTGAATAATTTTCTACAAGTTTACCTCATGATGTTTTGTTTTACAATTAATAATCATATATTGACATGTGCTTTTATAATAATAAAGACTTGAAACAATCAGAAAAATAAAAGATTTCTAACAATGACTAATTAATATATTTTGAGTTAAATAACAAATGAGGACTGATTTTTCACGAGACAACGAAATGTAGTTAAGAAAATATATATTCATGTATTTGAAATTTAAGAGCATTTTAAAATTAGAAATAAATACAATCATAATCTTATTGGACACACTATTTATTCTTAAATACTTTTTAATCAGAAATTTATATTCACACGTTCTTATTACTGAGATATTTTAATTTTGTGTAAATTTTGTCTTCTTCAATGATAATAGATACATGAGATATTTTTGAAGACAATAAATTGAAATAATCAATTTCAGGATTTTCCTTTTGAAAAGGTTATGCCACCATAATATTTAAATATTGGTAAAAAAATCATATCGAAACTTATATTAGGAAGATTTTGAAACTGTGCTTCATGAAGTAAAGGAAAAATATTATCTTGGTAGGAATATAAAAATAACGTACATATGCCTCACAACATACAAGTACATTTAAATTCAAATAGTTTTAAAAAATATATTTTTTCAAAAAATTCATTAAATAAAAATTAATTAAAAAAAAAGTTGCCATATTGATTAAATTAAAAATAAATTTATAGACAAAAATAATTTTTAATTTTTAAATTAGTTTATAAATTTGTATCTAATTAACTATTAAAATTTTAACTACCAATTATTTAAATTCAAAATTTAATAGAAAAAATAAATTAGTTTCTGATATTTTTTAGTGGATTATGTTCATATTTGAAAATATTTAAAATGTATATGTATCTAATAATCCAATTAATTTAAATTTTGATACAATAATAAATTATCTTGATGTTTAATATTTTGATAAATACAAAAAATAAGAAACAGATTAATCAAAATATTGAACACTAAACTAGCAGATAAACCAAATTATTCTCATAAAAAAATCACTTTTTCACTCCCTTTATCAAATTTCCCCAATCTTATTTTCCACCCCACCATTAACAACCTACCATTCTACATTTTCTTTTTCATAGGACTTGCTAAATTCATTAAAACTAACAAATTTATTGGATTTCACCTTTATTAAAAAGACCATTTTCCCTAAATTAAAAATAAGACCCTCCAGATTATATATATAAAATATTGTTTGATTTTAATATAACTGGATCAATCCTACACCTATCATATTCATTTAAAAGACAATAACATATAAAATATTTAATTAAAATATAAAATAATGCCATTTGGTACCAAAATCAACTATTCACTAATACATAATAGATTATGGCAATTATATAGCCTTTTCCTTTTCAGCCCTCATTTCTCACCTATTCAGTTAATAATAGATACCTAAATTTAAACCTTTACACACAGGGGTAAAAAGGTAAATTACCTAATTCTAACCTACAATTCCATTTTTTTTCTCTTTCTTGGGGCTCACCTTGTGCTCTACTTTCTCTTTCTTTCATCACTTTTTCATGCAAAAGATAACAACATTTCACCTCCTATTCTATATTACTTTATCCAAAGATGCTGAAAAATATTTAATTTCTTCATAACATATATTTATTAAAAGAAGTAAAATATGATAAAATCAATAATGTAATAAATAGTTTAACTTTTTTAGGAAAATAGTCACTAAACTTACTATTTTATTGTTTTTTATTCTATTTCATGATAATTGAGGGAACATAAATTAATTAAATATTAAATAAAAATATTTAATATCATTCTAAACTCTAAACATGATGGAATAAAATAAAATACTATTTTAATGAAAATTTAACATTAAAGGGAGTAGTGACACACTCTTGATATTCTTGTAATAAAGCACTTTCCTTTAAAAATGGTAAAGAAAATAAAAAAGGGTGAAAAAGAAGAGAAGAGAAGAGAAGAATCTATGAAAATGAGAAAATGAAAAGCCAAAGGTTTGTTTTTTGTCACACAGTAACACTCTTCTCTTATCTTTCACCAATGTTTTCATCACCACTCTTGCTCTCTGTCACCCTCTTCCTCTCCCTCCCTCTCCTCCTCTTCCTCTCCCCTCATCTCCTCCTCTCGCCGCCCGACGCCGACGACCTCGCCCTATTCCGCCGCGCCGCCGCCCCACACACCACCTCCCACCTCTCCTCCACCCCCAAAGTAGCCTTCCTCTTCCTCACCAACACCAACCTCACCTTCTTCCCTCTCTGGGAAAGCTTCTTCTCCCCCTCCCACACCCACCTCTTCAACATCTACATCCACGCCCACCCCCCAATCCTCCCCCCCGGCGGCCCCTTCCCCCGCTCCCGCTTCATCCCTTCAAAACCCACCTCCCGTGCCTCCCCCTCTCTCATCGCCGCCGCCCGCCGCCTCATCGCCGCCGCACTCCTCCACGACCCCCTCAACCTCTACTTCGTTCTCCTCTCCCAGCACTGCATCCCCCTCCACTCCCTCCCCTTCGTCCACAACTACCTCTTCAAAAACCCCACCTTTCCCCACCGCAGCTTCATCGAGATCCTCTCCGAGGACCCCAACCTCCACGCGCGCTACCTCGCGCGTCCCCCCATGCTCCCCGAAGTGCCCTTCTCCTCCTTCCGCGTCGGCTCCCAGTTCTTCACCCTCACCCGCCGGCACGCGCGCTTGGTCGTGCGTGACCTCCGCCTCTGGAACAAGTTCCGCCTCCCCTGCCTCACCCCAGAACCCTGCTACCCTGAAGAACACTACTTCCCCACGCTCCTTTCCATGGAGGATCCGAATGGCTCTACCGGGTTCACCCTCACCCGGGTCAACTGGACCGGCTCCTGGGATGGTCACCCCCATACCTACACTGCGCCGGAAATCTCGCCGGAGCTTATTCACCGCCTGAGACGCTCCAACTCCAGCTATGTTTACCTCTTCGCCAGAAAGTTTGCGCCGGAGTGCCTCCAACCGCTGATGGATATGGCCGATGACGTCATTTTCCGGGATTGAAGTGAGGTGGTAAGTGAGTGCGCGCTTTCTGGTTTCTGCTTCTACACACTCTGGTGACGTCACTGCTTTTTCTAGAAAAAAAAAATCTCATTTTGTAGAATAAAAGATAAAGGGTAATACATAGTCACCCTTTTTTGGTGTCCAGAAAAAAAAAGTTATAATGTATGGAGAAGAAAAGTATGAAATGAATTTTATAACCAAATTATACTTACAGTATATAAGTCAATATGGTAAAAGGAAATTATAATGTATAATCTTGTAGAACTATTTTATGAAATTCTTATTTTAAAATAGAAAAGATTTTTAATTTATTTTGGAAGATTTATGCAGAAAAAGTAAAGAATATTGGGCAGTGTTTGTGGTGGTGATGTCGCTTTCGAACTTTAGGAGCTTTGGTTTTCGGTGTTTTATACTTTTGACATTTTTGTGAGAGGGAAAGGTAGGGGTCATCTACCTACTAGTAGGATGAACTGTGAAATGTTAATTAGGATATTGAAATTCACGCCACTAATCTATTTGGTCCACAGTGGTGAGAAACTTTATTTAGTTGGAATAGGGTAGCTGTAACCATTGAGAATTATTGGTTTTAATATTAATTGGCCTAGAAAGCTTTAGGTTTTAGCAGCTTACTTAGCTCTTGAAGGAGTTAATCTTTATCAAAGTTGAAATATGTTAGAGCCAAAACCATTTTAGTTTTATGGTGCTTTCATGGTTGTGCTTATGAACGAACTTTGGAGTGATTCAGAATGTTGCATATTGTAGTTTGATAGGGTAGCAAGTCATGTCAATAATATTGTTACTTGAATTGAGTTGTGATTAAAGAAGTGTTTTTGTTGTTGTGATTGAGGTATTGGATCAGTGATGGAGTAGGTATGAATGAGCATTTTTTATGGCCAAGTAATAATCTAACCCTTATAAGAGAAAAAAGACACTTAGGAGACTTCAACATCAGCAGATATCTGATTAGGAAGATGCTCATTTAAAACTCACCTAAAAGTTTTCACATGTTCAACACCTGTATGTTGCATCTGGATATGGTCTGTGATTTGGTCCTTCTCCTCATAATGTAAGGTTTCTTTCAGTTTGTTTGAACATGAACAAAGTTGTGTGATGGTAACATAGGTCTTATCATGATATGATAAATAAGAACCTCACATAAACATTTTCTAGTATCATACAAGTCACTTTCTCCCTAGTTATTCCTGCCTCACATCATTACTAGATCTTAGTACAGCTATGCACAAATCTGAGTGATGAACCAGATTTGTGGACCATACTCTCTTAGTTTTATTTACATGATAAAGATCAATTCTTAATCTAAAAAAAATACATAGAACGAATTTGAGTTATGTTCTATGTTCACTAAGTTCACAAAAGAAACACATGCATCTATGTTCTCTGCAATACAATCTATAGGAACCCTTAGAATGTATCTTTATTGGCATTTTGGCTTCACCTATTACCTCTATAATATCTTCTAATGAGTTGAAAGTCATCTTAGCAATTCATGAGTTATCCAATTGTAATCTTTGAAGGGTCCTACATACAGTCACTAGCAACTTGCAGCATCTAAAAAGAGCATATTTTCTGTCTTGGTCATATTCACTTGTATACTAGTAATACTGTCAAATGGTTGAAATTCTGTACTGCGGTCACGTGCTTGAGAATGTGAACTTCATTGCATCCAACCATAAACAAATGATGGCAGTGATTGATATAATATACATCTGTGCATATACCTTAATTACTGGATCTAACCACAGTCTTTGACCATTTCTCTCATGTGAAATTGTGTTTTATATTGATTTTCAGGGCATCTTTGGAAAAAGAGAGGGTTGTGTTGATGTTGAATGCAAATGTGTGTACAGAAGATGATTTCTTTAATTGTAAAGGTTGTTTGTGAACAGAGCAGGGGCATAGAAAGGCAAAATGGTTTCCAAAGGAGGCCACATGGTAGAACGTTGAGAACTATATTATTAAAAGTCTTAATGCAAAGTTTTAACAATTGTGCTGTGCTTTTCAAATTTCTGAGTGCAACACAGATAACAGACAATTGTGATTTTTTTCAGTTTTTTCTTCCTTTTTTTTTTGTCTCTCCAGTGGGATTTTATAAATATATACAAAAATATTCAAAATTTATATTTAAAAATATTTTTTATTAATTTTAAAAAAAAAAATCTCTTATTCAAACTGGTTCACATCGTGAGCCAACTCTTATATGTAGCAAACTATGAAATCAACTCGAAGTGGGCCTAAAGGCGAAATGTGGGGGTGGGACTCCTAAATTTAAGCAGAATCAATCTGATTGTACTAGAGTTATTGACTTTATAAAATAATGAGTGGAAAATTAAAATAAAAATAAATTATAAAATAAACTGTGAATTGTAGATTGTAAATTGAGTGAATTAAATAATGTAAAGTATTAAATGAAATGAATTAAAATTATGAACTCTTCAGAGTAAATATAATATAAACAAAAGATATAGGGAACTGGCTAAAGTTTTAAATTTAAGTTTAGGTAAATCGATTATTTATTTTAAAAATTACAGTGTAATAGATAAAATAATTAATATTTAATAACGGTGTGGTGTCGTCTGGTGGAAAATAAGATTGGTGAAATTGGAAAAAGAAGTGAAAAGGTGAGTTTTTGATGAAGAGGACAAATGTGTATGAAAAGATGTTTTTGAGGATGGGACAGAAGAAGAAAGTGGGATTTTATTTTCTGTGGAAAGAATAAAAAGGGTTACATAATTTTATTGTATGCTTTATGATGCCAGTTAATCTGTGGTTAAATTTTGTACTCTTTTTTAGTTTACTTTACTTTGTGGTTAAACTTGAATCTTGATCGTCACGTATTCAGCTTCTATATATTTTGCATTATCTTTTGGATAAATAATATCTGCAAGGGGTTTTGCAAACACAATGAGTCTTACGAGTTCTAACTCTTTTCAAAAAAAATCTTTAAATTAGTGTAAAACTGAGTTATGCTTCGATCTCTTGTAGCAAGTAAGAAAATCTAAAATAATCCCCTTTAGAAAATTTCATTTTAAGTCTTTCCAAAGGACCTTTACAACATCAATGTAAGTGACGCTCGACAATCTGTGTCGAAAGAGTGCGAGTTATCAAAGACAAGATCATTATATTACATCTCTTCCATGCCTCATAGGTTACGCGTGACACATGCTTCTACTCCATGAGTGGTACTTGGTTTCACTAAGTTGAGGTGAGACAAGAATCATCTCTGAATTTTCTTCGAGATACTGATAATAAGGGGTCAAAGGATTTATTGCAGGATCTATCTTATGGGATTTGGTTGTGGAGATTCCTTGTTTCAAGAAAAGAAGGAAGAAAGAACCACAACCTAAAATTGAAAAAGAAATTAGTCGAAAGAAAAACTTTAAGAAACAAAAGAATGAGCCAAAAAAATATAGTGAAAAGTAAGAAAGGACAATAGAAGCATAGTAGGCTTTAACCTACTCTTATACCATATTGAATATGCTAATCCATCTAAAGAAGATTTCGGTGACTAAGATTCATAAGATCAATAATGGAGCAAGAAGAAAAAAAAAAGTCTCTGTTTTATAAATCTGATAAAAAAAAAGATGTATTTGCAGTAAGCATACTCCTTCGTATCCCTTTCTATAAATAAACAAAAGCAATGGCAGAATAATAAAACAAAAACTTATAAGTTACAACATATTAAACATAATTATTGATGAAATCTATGTAATTAAAATTGTGGGTTAAATTTACGAGAGAAAAATTTAAAGTATACAGTTAAATTTGTCTCAACAACAAATAAAATAATCAAATAGTTTCGAAAATTAAAAAATACCAAGTAATTTAATTCATAAAATTGTAGTGAGGAATTAAACTAGTTTTTAAAATAAATAATAATTACATCTTTGAGAACATCATAACTAGATGGGTGGTCAAAGAAGACCATCTAATTCTGGAAAGATTAGTTGAAAGTTTAGTTGGGATTGATAGTTCAGAAAAATAGGTATGGTTGTACTATGTTTGTAGGTGTTCTGATCTCATTTTATTTTATAATTATTTTTGTTTAATGATATATCTCTTAACCTTATTTATTTTTTTGTTTATTTTATAACAAGTGGTGTTAGTGAGGTGCTTCTAATATCATCTTATTTTTTTTATTATCATCGTTGGATGTTTATAACCTATCATATTTCACATTATTTTTGTTAATGTGTATATATATTATCTATTTCATAATTTTAATTTAGAATATTTATTACTATTTTTGATAAATAAGTATTATATTTATTGTTCCGATAATCTTACATCGCTAAGGAGTCGAGGTCAATAACAATTTATATACTATTTTTTCTCCAAACCCACCAATATGTCTTTTAAGGATAAAGCTATAACGGAACACCGATATCCAAAACGGACAATACCTCGAATGCGGTGATTGACCCTAACGATGTTATCTCTCGAATTTTAGGTCAGAATAATGTGTATGTGAGAACAAAATTTAGTTTTATTACCTAATTATTTTACATCATAATTGTTCTCATTTGTCTTATATCTTATAAATGTAATAGTAGTAAAAAAAATTGGGGATTATGAATAAATATAACTCCTCCTTTCTTTCTAAATTATATTTATAATTTTATTATAATAAATAATTTTATTTTGAAATATAATTTTTTATTTATTAAAATTTTAGAATAATATTTTATTTTAATTTTGATTTATATTTTTAAAATTTTGTTATATAAAATTTTTTTGAATTTTTTTTTTACAAATTTTAAATATATAAAAAATTCTATTGTACAAAAAAATAAACTACAATTTTTCCAGTCATTTCTTCTCACTTTCTCTTCTTTTCTTTCTTTTTCTTCTATCTCTATCATCCAAACAAATAAAGACATAAGTATCTATTTGAGTTATATGAATAAAATATAATTGCATAAACTAGATGTTTTAGTTATTTTTCTCAACAACATAAGAGGAATTCCTACTTTAACTTTTATATCATGATTTTAGAAGTGTCTGAAGAGTGGATTATGTTGTAAAATTAAGAGGTGTAGGTACTAACTGGATAATTGTATTATCTTTTCATAGGAGAGGAATTATCATAGAGGAATATTCATCTTTTATTAACTAATTTTTTTTATGTAAATAATGAAGAAGAAGAACATGTTGAGACAGAGAAAATGATATAGGAGAAATAAATACAATAAATATAACAAAGTAAGATAAAAAATAAAAAATAAAGAATAATTTTTAAGGGAAATTAACGATAAATACTCAAAAAATTAGAAAAAGAAGTTAATAAACACTTAATTTCGTAAACTTTTAGATTATAAAATTTCTCGATTCTCTTGTAATATTCTATAGTTCAAGAGTCACTCTAAAAAAACACATGGTGGAAGACCTTTTAAAATAGGGAGAAACACATGAATAGTTTATAACTAACACATGTAATCCTTATAACTCTTTCTAGCTTCTCTTCACGCATGCATGCACCACCTTATCCTTTGGAGTAACCTATATACTTTTTCTAACTAATTCCTTAACTAAATCATAAAATTAATGAATAAACCATTTATCTTTTTCTTAATTAAAGGAGTCGCGCATGTAACTTCTTTAGTTAAAAACTAATTAACTATCAATCATATGATTAGTTAATCTTATTTAGCTTTATGAATGTACTTAGGATTCTAAAATTTGAAGACACGTGAAAATGTCACTTCCACATCCTAGGTCGTGACATACATCATCGTCGAAGGTTCAGGGAATCTCTATTATATTTCTTTGCATGGAATATGAGTATTGTTCAATGACATGTTTTATTTGAAAAAGCAAAGGATAATATTGTAAAACCATATTTTTATTGTGGTTTTCTCTGCAAATCAGTAGAGTGCACCAAAGAACCAAATTTTCTATTTTCTCACATTGTCACTCTTTCCTCATGAATTGTTAAATACAAACAAAAACTTCATTTATTTTTAAGTACCTTAAAGTGACATACTCTCTCACTTCTTTTTTCAATCCATTTTTATTTCATTTTATAACTTGCTAATTTTCTTATATTTTCTTGAACCTAACCAAACCATTGAGTATGAATTTTTATAATTTTTATTTGAAAATTATATAGGTTAAGATTTTAAAAAAATAATTAACTTTTTAATTTTTCATTATTATTTTGAACAAATAATAATTTTATTTTGTTGTTTTTTAATAGTTATATTTTAGAAAAAACTGTTTTTTTTTCAAAAGCAAAAATTTCATGCATATATTTAGCTATTATACTAATTAAACGTTCTTCTAAAATACAAGTATAAAGAGAGGAATGATAAGAAAATAGAAGATAATTTATCACTTATAAATTTATAACATATTTTTCTTTGAGAGTCTTGTTTGAATGAGTCTTTTCAATTTCATAATATTCACTAAAAATAAAACATAATAAATCAGAAGATAATATGGATTGAATCATTAATTACTAGAACTAATTACGTGAATGAAAATTTAGATGGATTGGCTCAACATCAATCACTAAGACTAATTTCATTATTAATCATATTTAGATGAAAAAAATTGCCCTTAATCCCCATTCCTTTATATTATATATATATATATTTATTTATTTATTTATTTATTTCTTAATTTTAAAACATAAAGTTTCTGTCATAAATATTTATTTTGCCCCATAAAAATTTGATGACATTGAAATGTTGAGATTATTCTTAATAGTTGGATTTGCATGGATTACCTTTAACTTTCCACATCCCCTCTTTTAACTTCTTTTGGGGATAGCACTTTCCACATCGATCTTTTCTATATATTATTAATGTAATTATTATTAATAATAATAATAATATCAATAACGACCATATTAATATTATTGTTAGTATTATTAATTATTATTAGCAGTATTGTTATTATGACTATTAATTTTTATTAATATTAATAATATTATTGCATAATACTTAAATTTAAACAAAACAATACCGTCCATGGAATGAAATTCAAGCTGAATCTCAACAATTCAACGTACAAATTTAATTAGTTTTAAACATTTTCAAATTTTTGTTGAATATAGTTCAACTTCTTTTACCTTTACTTCACAAGTAATAGTAACTTTAAACTACGTGGAAAAAATAAAAATATCCTAAAACCTCTAAACCACCAAACTAATCAAAACACATATGAAAAATTAAACTAATTAAGATAATAACATTTTCAATTTATTGAACATACGAAAATACTTATAAAACACAAGTTGAAAATTTTTAGAATAAAGGATAAATTTACACCAAATTAAATTCTGATAAAGGTAAAATCAATTTAGATTATGTGACTTTCTAACCAGTTAGATCTTATTGAAAAAACAACTACAAACAACTTTAAAATCTAAATATAGAAAAAAATTGTTTTTTAGAGATGATAATTATTCTATAAATTAATAACTAAATGATTAAAACATCAATTTATACTTTTAAATATAGTTTATAATTTTGATTACTATTGTTAATGTAATTGAATGAATAAAGATGAGTCTTGTATAATTGTTTATGTGTTAATAATTTCTTATTATTTTTTTTTTTTTTCTTTTGTTATGGATGTTCTTTAGTGGTGAATCTGAAAAAAATACTCCGACACTATTATAACTGTTATTATTGTCAACAGATCCGAGACTGACTCGTCCGATACCGATTAGTAGAGCTAAAATTATTAAAAAAATAGTAAATTTATTATAATTCATAACATAAAGTTTTACAATAAGCATATAAATTATATTCATTGCCGTACTGAGTTTTAACTTATTTTAAAAATCTTACCTTTAAAATCTGCACGTCCTTATCCCATCCTAGTAACATCACGACACATCCATGATTTTCAAATTAGGTTTCTTGCCACGTAACAATTTCACAGAAAAAGGAGAAAATTCTAACACATTTTTCAAGTACACTTTTTTTATTATTAATTAAATTTTAAAAAATTAAAAAAACGTTAGTCTCTAATTTCACTTTTGTATCTCTTAATTATATAATTTTTAACCAATTATAATTAACGGAAGAAATCGAATCCCGTTAAAGTTAAGACCAAATTGTTGATAGAAAAAAATTGAAAATTTTGGAATTTGTTTGGACGATGATGTAACGCGCACACAGAGTTACGGTGAAACAGGCAAAGATGGTCGTGTCCTCACGCGAAACACGCGCGAGTATAAATAAAGTGAAACTCGAAAGCGTAAAATCACTCACTCTTTCACTTAACTAAACAGTGTTTATTCCGAAAAGATGGCGCAGGAAGTTGTGGAGGGGTTCAAGTTTGAGCAGAGGCACGGGAAAGAGCGCGTCAGAGTTGCGCGCGTGTGGAGGACGCCGCAGGGTCGCCACTTCGTTGTGGAGTGGCGCGTAGGTATTACTCTCTTCTCTGATTGCGTCAACTCGTATCTCCGCGATGATAACTCTGACATCGTTGCCACTGACACCATGAAAAACACGGTAATAACTACTGCCACCTTATTAGTATCGAATCGTATCTCTGATTGTTTTTTTTTTTTGGTTTTGACTGCAACTTGTACTTGTTCTGATTGATGATTTCTATTGGAAGGGCATGAGCAATCAAAGCTTTGTATTCTTTGAAAAAAGTGTTTGTATTTTCACATATTTTGTCCTATTTTGAAGAGTGTTTACGTGGAAAGATTTGTGAGAAAGAAGAAACAGAGAATCTGAATCTGTTTGCATCTTGTTCTGCAAGTGATATCAGGCATTTGGGTCTGTGGAGTTTAGAGTTTTGATTCGTTGTGCTCTTCAGGGGCTGATATTATAGCCAGTTAATTGATTTCTGGTTGTGAATTTTTTAACCCCTTTGATCTGAGTGTGTACTCCTTGCTTGAGATTTATTTTGAGTGGTTTACTCATTTAGTTGAATTTGAATATGAGGGGTTTCTTGTGATTTTTGGGAACTAATTGCCTTATAGTTAAACATGTTTTACTGCAAATGATGTCGTGTGATCCATATAGGCGAACTCACCTAGTGAGATAATGATTTGTTGTTGTTGTTGTTGATGATGATAGTCACTTGGCTAAGGATAACCATACTGTGAAAATTCTTTTTGTTTAGATATCAAAGGATGTAGTGTATAGTGAGTGTACCATTCAAGGGGAAACATCTGTAATAGTAACATGTTATTGCTGTTGTGCCAGATACATAGTAATAGGATTTAGGTTGAACTTTTCAAGGTTAGAGCATATACATGAATGTCAATGTTATTTTCTTGTTCTGGTACATGTTTCTCGAATGTTAGATTTATACAGAACAGGAATATGTTTGTCTGATCTTCAGTTCTCTAAGTTTTTAGTTTTTATCCAATGTTCAATTAGGTGTATGCAAAAGCAAAGGAATGCTCGGATATACTTTCTGTCGAGGACTTTGCTATTCTACTTGCCAAGCACTTTGTATCATTTTACAAGAAGGTTGGTGACTGAAAATCTATTATCAGTATCTGTACTTTATGCTCCCAATTTTTTTTGTTCTTCCTTAATCCTGTAGTTTTTTTAATCGTTTTTAGGTAAACATTTTGTTCTGAACCATCTCTTATCTGAAATTATTGTCATCCTTCATATTCTTTTAATGTCATTATGTAAGTATTTGGTTCAACTTATTTTTGGAAACATTGAGAAACACAAATGGCAGAGTGGGTCGTGCGCAAGGACCTACCAACCCGCCATTATTTAGGTGGGACGGGTCAATTTTTTGAACTTGTTGACCCGTACTAGCCCAGTTCACCTATCCCGTAGGACCAGACGGGACGTGGCGGACTATTTCGTATTTTTTTATTTTTGACACTTTTAAAAAGGATTCTTGAGCTTCTGGAATCAAAATTGGTGATGATTAATGTTTTATATAGAACTTTATTTGATTAATTGAAGTATTGTTAATATTTACTTTATTTTGTTAGACATTAAATCTGATCTGATTGAAATATTAAAATTTGATTCAATTTTATTGTTTTTCTTTATATTTTTGTTATCCAAAAAGTGATATCAATAACTACAACCAAATAAATAGATCTAAAATAAAAAATTACACGAAAAGAAAAGTGGCCCGCCAACCCACACTATGATAGGATGAGTTACCAACTTTAGCCCGTATAACTTCGGCGGGTCAGCCCGGCTCAGTCCACTCTTGGCGGGCCAATGGCAGATCAGTTTTGCCACCCCTATGAGAAACACAAGTACCAGCTAGTACGGCTAGAATAGTTTATACAATTAGCAGTCATGTCTCACCCCCCGCACTAGTTTTGTGGGACTGAGTTGGTACTACAAACCAAACTGTAAAAGATGATATAAGAATTTATCCTAAATCCATTATTGAGTCATGTACCTTATTATTCATGCACCAAGTGCAATAGTTTTGAGTGTGAGGAAGTATATTGGGAAAGAACTATTTACATTGTTAACATGTATTGAGACTAAAAACAGAGAAACAGTTGTCTATTTTTGCTTGCTTCTGAAACTAGATTTTAAAAAATTAAGGATTATTTATCATTTTGAAACGTGGTAGAAAGAAAATTCTTACTTGCTTTTATGTAGGTTACTGGTGCTATTGTGAATATCGTGGAAAAACCATGGGAGCGTGTCATTGTGGATGGTCAACCTCATCAACATGGTTAGTCAAACTACACATTTCAAAATTCTTTGTTTTAGAATGTACTCTCAGGAGAGGTTATGCCTTTGTTAGCCTTGTTCCATTCAATTTGTGTTACCCTTTGTTTTGTTCAAACTTTCATTTTGCTTCTTGAACTATGCAGTTTTTTATTGGCACTACTGATATCAGTTAATAATTTTTTTGGGTTTTTCCCTTTTGTTTAAGTACTTATTGTTGAAAAAAATATTGATAAATTCTTGATTTAGTGGAACAAATCTGACTTATAAACTGCAGTTTGTTTGTTTTCTGAGTCCTTAGTTTTATTTCTGTAAGGTTTCACACTTGGGTCTGAGAAGCATACAACAGAGGCAATAGTACAGAAGTCTGGTTCACTACAATTGACTTCTGGTATTGAAGGATTGTCAGTGTTGAAGACAACCCAGGTAAGGTTTCTATATATAAGCATCTGCTTTGATTTTCGTGTTGTATTTCCAATTTCTGTAACAAAATGAGGTTGTTAGTACAAACAAGTGGATAACATGATATATTAGAGAACTGGTTTTTGGAATGTGTTGCATAGTTTTTGTTACAAAGATGTATTTCACTGCATGCTTAGAAAAATAGAAGTTGATGCTTGGTTCTCTTTTTTGTTTTGACTTTTGAGCAGTCTGGTTTTGAGAATTTCATTAGAGACAAGTACACAGCACTTCCAGATACCCGCGAAAGGATTTTGGCAACAGAAGTAACTGCTCTGTGGAGGTAAAGTCTTGTCCCCGTATAATTTAAAATGGATCCCTTAATCTTCTAGAAACCAGTCCTGTAGGCACAATATGAACAATTTCATTAGTATTTCTTGATATTAAGAAGTGGACTTTAAACATAATTTAAACTTATAAAACCGGATTATAAGATGAAGTTTACATTCACTTATATACCATGAAATGGATAGCCAATACACCCCCTTACGCCGAAACCTGTCAACTCACGTGTATATAATGGATGGCTTGATAGTGACTATGATACCATATTAAAGTAAAAGAAAAGAAGAATATGATAAATCTCTTATCTCTAATTGATATGGGATCACTAAGTCCGAAGCTTTATGCGCCAAGAAATACGAAGCTGTTAGGTGAGACAATCTTTCTTATCATTCGTTAATTGTAAAATGAAAGAGTTCACACAACTTCATCATTGTAAAATGAAAGGGGTTCACACAACTTCATCCAGGTAAAGACTTTTAGCCTGAGAAGTTTTCTCATCGATCATAACACTGGTGTTCTTTTACCTGTATTTGGTTGTAGGTATTCGTACGAATCGCTATACAACCTCCCTCAGAAGCCACTATACTTCACAGACAAGTATCTGGAAGTGAAAAAAGTTCTGGCTGACACATTTTTTGGGCCACCAAACAGGGGAGTCTATAGCCCATCTGTTCAAAACACACTCTACCTTATGGCAAAGGCCACACTGAACAGGTTATTTGTCTCTCTATTGTCTCTGCATTTCACAGACACTTAAGGTGTTCCTCAAAATGCCACAAGTTTAATGCATTTGTTTCAATCATAGAGGGAATAAATAACAATACTTTTATGCTTCAGATTTCCTGACATTGCTTATGTCCATCTAAAGATGCCAAATCTTCATTTCTTACCAGTCAACATCTCAAGCAAGGATGGTCCAATTGTGAAGGTATTCATTCTTTTCCCTGAAAAATCTTGCACAAGTTGGAGATGTTCACCACACAAATTCACTATCCTTAGAGCATCCCCAATATTGAACACACTTGGAAATTTTAACTCTTTTTTTATTAGTCTTACCATGTTACATCACTTCAAAGAATTGTACCAATTGTTCATTCCAAAGATGCAATTGTTTAAAAAGTGTTGAAAGATAGAAATATAGAAGCAGCAGATATAAAACTGGGTATTAAACTACGCATAATAGTTTTTACATAGACTGATCGCAATAAATATATATAATTATTAGAAGTTTTATTCCTATATGATATACCAAGAAATCAGATTTAAAAAAAATCTAATTCTAATTAAATAAGGTTTCACAATCTATTCATCATCTTTTTATTTCATTAAAATGGGTTTTGCAGAAGTTACCTATCAATTATTTTTATGATTAAAAGACTGTTCTTATAAACACAGTTCAGTTTGAGTCAAGCTATTTTCATAAAGTGTTTGGTTCAGTTTTTTCCAAAACAGTTTTGTGTTATCGGTTTGATGTGAACCTGTTCGGTTAACCATTTTACACATATTCATGCAAGTGCATGGTTAGATTTTCCAAAGAACCATTGAACCGCTTTCATAAAGTGGTCTGTTTTGAACCAGAACTGTTTTTCAGCAAATGATCCCAGTCAGACTTTCTAAATTGATGTAGTTTTTCTTTAACTAGATTTTAAAACTGTTTGGCCGAAAGATGCTATCATGCACGGGTAGTTCAATTTGTGTCATGTACCTGTATTTGATATTTCAGATCCTTCTGTTAAGGAGTTCACATTGATTATAGACAAAAACATTTTATACTATATAAGTGAATGAAAACATCATCTTATAAACTGGTTTTGTAAGGTTAAGTTAAACAGTACATTCTTTAAGATGGTATTAGATATGATCATTTAAAGTTTATCTTAATGAGAGTTTACTGACCTTATCAAGTCGGTCGCTATTGGATCACCCATAAACATATAGTCTCATGCATGAGTTGGAGGGTCTCAACGGGAGGAGTGTTTTTTGGAGATCTTACATCGAGATAATAATATTTCATAGTATATAAGTGGTAACCTCAACTTGTAAACCGGTTTTATAAGGTTAAGTTAGAAATACTTTACAAATATTGATGGTTATGCAGTTTGAGGATGATGTTTATTTACCAACGGACGAGCCTCATGGCTCAATTGAAGCAAGCTTGAGCCGGGTTTGGTCAAAGCTGTAGAAACTGCAGAAGCTATGTGTGGTGCTCATCCCTTCTGGCCTCAGAGATGCTGATTTTCATTAATGCACGTGTCATCATGTAATTCTGGTTTTTGTTATCTTTATGTTTTGTTTAATGGAGAAACTAATATGCATGAATAACTTCCACGAGGGATATTCTGCAGGTTGCACCAATGCTAAGTTTTTGATGTCCAAAATTCCAATAAATTTCCTTGTGATCTTTATGGAAACTGAAATAAGTGTTATTCTTATGAAGTTGATGAAATGCTTCTTTATGATCATGCATTATTTATATATAGTAAAAAAATTTGAATCACTAGTAATATAAATTAATTATATCTTATATGATTTAAGAGTTATCCTATGAGATAAATGAAGTAATAATGTAAGTTCAAATAATGACATCCAATGATGGTATGCTTAATGTCACATTGAATAAATCAAAGAAAGAACATAACGATTATATTGCATATTACTACAAAGTTTTATTTTTTATATTGAATAATAGATGGAATAGGAAGTTGTTTTAGTCAGTAATTTTTTTTTTCAAATAATTTTATTTTATGTTTGGTTCGGTTGAATAATCTTTCTTTAAGCACATAGTTTGAACTTTTTAAAGATTTGAAATGAACCACTCTATGAAAACGTTTGGAAAATTAGTTTTTTTTTTAGACACACCCTTTTTTACTTAGAGACTCAATATTTTTAGTTTAGTTAACTATTACTTTAGTTTTATATTTTTTAAATTCCCTAATTTATCTATATATTTAAAATTTCTAGGTGATAGCAATTTTTTTAGTGTAATTAATAAAATTGATTAATGGTATCAATAGGTTCTTTAGGAAATTTGTTCTAGCGAGGTCATGTGCCTCCATCATATTAGCAACACTTGTTTGTGTCTTTAGGTTTTTATCTATCATTGATAAAATGACTCCTATATTAATAGTAAAATAATTTAATAAATTTATCTTTTAAAATAAATATTATAAATGGTACAATTTAGAATGTCTTTTTTAAGTATATAATAGATGGGAATGTCTTTTTCAATAATATAATAGATTATGAATTGTGTAATCTAAAATTAGAAATATTTTCTAAAGATATAATATATTTAAAATTTTGCAATCTAGAATGTTTTTTTTAAAATATTATATATATTGTATAATTATTTTATTTTTCAAAATAAAAATATTTCAAGGTAATCATAGTTTAACTTTTTTATTAATTTTAAATTATTACTTACTAGACATGCATGACATCCATGTATAACCCCTCTAATCTTAACTCAATATTGATAAGACATCTAATAAATAATGCTCAATTTTGATAAATTAATATAGAGTTGAGAGAGATTAAAGATGAACACTAATTAGTTCAAACAGTGAAAAAAAGCAATAAATCAAAATTTAAGAATATCATAATAATTTGACAGTGTATGAAATTGAAGTTTGGAATCGGTTTTTGACATATAATACAAGATTATGTATTTAATATAGGGCACTTTTTAGGGTGAAGTTTCTATGGTTTGATATAATATATAATATTAAACCTAAGAAGATAAAAAAGACAATACAAATGTGAAGTTCACTGAAAAGTATTTTTTGTTGATTTGACTTGTTAGAAGTGGTGGAATGTCATTGTGTACAATCATAAAATAGATAAAAAAATATAATTTAAAAATTGAAAGTCTTATTCATATGAGAAACGAATTTCCTGTATTTACTAACGTGCTAAAATATTTTAAATTGATTTATTATAAATGTTATAATATTATAATTTAATTCATACTTAAAATTCGTGTGTTTATTTACAAGAATGGTAAAAATATTCGTTAGTATTGAAATGGGTATAATTTTAAAAAATTACTAAAATAAATTATAATGATAGATAATGTGAAAAAATCGTGTAAAAAATATCACTATTTTATTATATTTGAATTGTGATATGATTTTTTATAATTAGTTGTGAATTAAAGTCAAGTAAAATATGATTATATTGAAATTATGCTAAATTACATTGAAGTAATGGTGAAATAACTTATCTATTTTGATAATTTTTTAAAATTTTATTTACTTAATAATTAATACACTAAAAAAAACTAAAATATTCATGTATGACTACTATTATTTATTTTCGCCACAAGTTGTCTTCCTTCGTACGGTTTTTGTTGGGTTGAAAAAAATTAAGGGTCAAAATTTAGATAAGGAAAGAACCAAAACATGTGTAAATTCCTAGGAAGTATCAAAGTTCCTTGTCCTTTCTGATATTTGCATGTAGCATTACCCTGTGAGACCCCACTTACCAACCCTCCAAATAAATCAACAAGAAGAATATATTTGGTCCAAAGTCAAATGTGTGTGAAGTAAAACTCAGAGTGCTACTCTGGCTTTGCTCATCCACAATGCTTCTCTCAACAACAACAACACAACACAACATTCAAAACACAAGAAAAACTTCACCACCACATAATACATATATATATATTCACATGCACACCAAACATGGAACAAGTAAGAAAGGAAAAAACTCTTCCAAGTTCTTTCAGGATGATCATGCACAACACAACAACCATGTTGATCATGCTTTTGTTGTTCTTCAACTTGCTGATCCAGCCTCAACTTGGTGCAAGCACTGTGGTTGACCCCAACACTTTCTCCTTTGTTACTTTCACTTCTGAGAGTTGCACCAATGGTGAGCTGCTTTGCATGGGTTCAGCCACTGCTGGCAATGGGTATTTGAGTCTCACCCCAGAGACACAACAAAGCAGCAACTCAAGCTCAACACTGTCTAACACAACCAGAAATGTTGGAAGGGTTTTGTACCCTCATCCTGTGCCTGCTTGGCCTGCAATTATCTCCACCACATTCACTCTTAGGATCACTCCTTTTTCAGAAAATTCAACCGGCTCTGGGGATGGAGTGGCCCTAGTGTTTGCTAATGATAACAGGCCCTCACCAAATGGCTCTTATCTTGGCATGTTTGATCAGTCTACACCAGGTAAACACAATATATTCATTTAATGTATTGAATATCTTGTTTAGGAGTTTTGTTTTTGCTCACATGGCAACCTATATTTGGAGAAGACAAAAGAAGAAGTTGAAAACACTTTTATGTTGCACAAATATTGCAAATGCACACATGATCAAGAAAACAAGAGTATCCCAGAAATAAAATAAAATAATAGCATACTTTCAAATTCAAGATTTCAACTAGAAATTGGTTAGTGTTTTCTTACACATGACAAAATATAAGACTTGTTTTAATACTTTGCTCAAGATCCTGTGCTCTTGATTCATGGATTTTGATGGAATGAAAACAGAACATTTTTTTTCTTCAGTAGTCTAAACTAAAAATGATGTTGTGTAGGTGGGGGTTTTCAACAACTAGCTGTGGAGATGGACACTTTCATGAATGAATTTGAACAAGATGGAAACCACATTGGGATAGTGACAACAAGCATCACAAATCCACTTGCATCTGAGAGTCTCAATAGCAGTGGCATTGACCTCAAAAGTGGAAGAGACATTAAGGTCAAAGTTGACTATGATGGATGGAGTAAAATGATTTTTGTCTCTGTGGGATACCCTGAAAGCCAATTGAAGAATGTCCTTAACCATTCAATTAACCTACCTGACATACTTCCAAGCTCCATTTATGTTGGTTTCACAGCCTCCACAGGCAACACTTTTCCTGAAAGCCACCAAGTCCTCAATTGGGTGTTCACATCAGTGCCACTTCCTTTTCTTTCTGTTGAACACAGTAGAGTTGGCACCATCAAGACCTTATTGGTAATTGTCATGGTATGTTTATTTCCTTTTATCTGGATAGCTTTTTGGAGGAAAAGATATTTGAGGGGTAAAAGGAGGGGGGATATAGAAAGCCTATCAAAGAAGGCTGCAGATATCCCCAAGGTGTTCACTTACAAGCAACTATCAAGGGCAACATGCAAATTCAGCCAGGAAAATCTTTTGGGAAAAGGTGCATTTGGCAGTGTTTATAAAGGAATCATATCAGACTCTAGAAAAACTGTAGCAGTCAAGAAGATTTCAGCAACTTCCAAGCAAGGTATGCTTTGGTAAATAACACACCTTAACAAAGTATACCAACAACTTAAGGGATAATGTTACCATTTAAAAGACTGAGAAACTGTTCTAGTAATTTTCATTCTTTTAACTTAGAAGGCAAGTGAAGTGTGATTAAAAAGTCCACATTTATAACGGATAACTTGAGCTGCATAAAAATTAAGAAGGATTGGAAATCTAATGTATCTTAAATTTACTTAGGTATGATTGATTTATGACTTGTATTCCATTCAAAAGGAACAAGTGACTTCAATCCATTTTGTCCAACTAGTCAAAAACTATATGCATGGATATGGATTCCATAATTTTGAACCTACTTAAAGTAGTTGCTTCTGATTTGTTACACCTTCCATAATTTCCCTGTGATTTTGATTTTCTTCTACTCTTAACCATTTTGTTTTCCTTTGTTTCTTTGGTTGTGCACACAGGTGAAAGAGAGTTCTTAGCTGAAATATGTACTATAGGGCGTCTTAGGCACAAAAACTTAGTGAAGCTCCAAGGCTGGTGCATTGAAGGCAAGAATCTTCTCTTGGTTTATGAATACATGGAAAATGGAAGCCTTGATCACTTCATCGGCAAAGGCAGTCTGAACTGGCAAATGAGGCACAAGGTATTGACAGGATTGGCATCAGCATTACTTTACCTTCATGAAGAGTGTGGAAACCCTTTTGTTCACAGAGATGTTAAGCCTAACAATGTCATGTTGGACAACAATCACGATGCTCATTTAGGAGATTTTGGGCTAGCAAGACTACTCAAAAGTGAAGGTTCAGTGACCACAAATCTCAATGGAACTCTAGGATATTTGGCTCCAGAACTAAGCTTTACAGGGAGAGCAACACCTGAATCAGACGTGTATAGCTTTGGCATGGTAGTTCTTGAAGTCACATGTGGGAAAAGGTTAAACTGGATTAAGCAAGGGAACAGTTTTGTAGACTCTGTGTGGAATCTGCATGCAGAAAATGCATTGGTTGAGTGTGTTGACAAACGACTAGAGAACAAATTTGATGAGGAAGAAGCTAAAAGGGCATTGATTGTTGGATTGGCATGTTTGCATCCTGATTCCATGTTGAGGCCAAGGATGAGAAAAGTTGTGAACATTTTTCAGAACCCAAATGAACCTTTAATGCAGTTAGCAGGAGTGAGGCCAACAGGAGTTTATGTATCAGTTTCTTCAAGTTCATCATCCTCCAACTCTGGCTCTAACACTGAGTTACAGCTTCAATCATCCACAACATCATCACATTCAAAATTCAACAGTGTATGAAGTATAATCAGCAGTGACAACATTTTCAACTAGATGCCAGTTGTCATTGTCTATGAAACACAAACACCCTCTTCAATACCTTGTCAAACACTCCCTTTAAGTTTCAAATTTAGAAGAGTTTTTTTGCAGAGAGGTTAGATAGTGATTTTTATATAGAAGTTAACAAATCATAAACTTATTGTATAAGTGTGTTATAATTATATAAATTAGGAGTAGATCTTATGTAATTTAAAATATTTAGATTATATATGTATTATTAAAATATTTCCATCTATAAAGACTTCTTCTCCCTCAAGCTTATGGTCTTCTCATATTCTAAATTCTATGTTCTTTCCGCCTTTCAGTCTTTTCGGAAAACTTGCAAAGATATTTTGATGCTTAAGTCAGTCCAAGTAGAATATGCAGGTGTGAGAGTTGGAAAGTTACCGATGTCACTTTGATGTCTCTATTATTTATACTTTTTGGTTGGAAACTTGTTGTCATAGACCCGCGCATAGGGCCTAAAAGGGGATAAAATCACGCTTTAATCATGCTCTGTGATAATTTGGTGTATTACTAGCTAAATAATGTTTTAGGACCTCATTCTTTGAGTTTAACTATGTCGAAAGAACGTCAATCATCTGACCATCCGGTAGTACAATAATATTTTAAAAGAGAGTGAAATATTTTATTTTTTAAAAAATTTAGATGAATGGATTAGATATTTTCATATTAGATAATAATGTGTTAAAATTAATACATGAAACTAATTTTTTATAGATAATTTTGATTATTAATTGAAATAACTTATAACAATGTTATCTTCCTATCTTATTTTTGGGAATCATGTGTCCACGCTTCATCAAGGTTATAAAAAGCAGTCTTTTACCACGATTTCAAAGATGGAGATTTTTGGAGTCTTTTGTGAGAGTAATTTCAACTTCTTCTCAATGTTGGATTTTGACATGAGGATCTGATTTTAGTTGTTATGACTGAAAGATTTTAAGAAGTAAGCCTTTTGTTTTTTATTAAGAAAGTATATAATTTGTATAAATAATATTTAATCTTTTTATAATATTCCATAAAATATATGAATTTAAAGAATAATTATTTTTTTAATATAATTTAATATTTTTATATAAGTGTAGTTTATTTTATTAATATTTATTTTGTAAGGAAAAAATCACTAATATCAAACTGATTAATTAAACATGTTAAGATCAATTTAATTCAACAGTGAACACAATCCCTTCCCTACAATACATTAAAATATAAAAGTTAAATGATTCTTTACACCCATCATTACCACAAAATATTAAATATAATTAAATAAAAACTAATTTAAAAAAAATAATTATTAGATTAATTAAATCAAATACTATATTATATATTAATAAATTATTGATATCTAAATAATTTTTATTATTAATAAAAAATTATAAACTATTTTTTAAATTAATATCTAATTAATTACTAATATTTTAATTACTAATTTTAAAATATAAAATAATTAATAGTTAAAACTTTATTTCTTAAAATTGGTCTCCAAAATCATATCACTTGTAAACAAAGAAGTATGAAAATAGTAAAATAATAAAATAATAAAATAAGAAACTTAGAAGACTAAGAAAATGATAATACATGAAATGAAATAAATGTGGATTTTTGGTGGTGACATTGATTGAAGCTATAAATGGCCATTGCTTGCTCTTAGAAAGTTTGGTCTCATCAATTTCCCAATCTTAGTCTTCAAGTTAACTCCTCACCAACATCCATGTGATCAACAATTCTTCCATTATGTTTGTTTTTCCTCCCATTAACTCTACACCAAAATAATGTCTCAAAGGAATCCAATATTTAAAATATTGGGTGGAATTAACAAGAACACTAATATTTTAATCATAGATTTATTATCTTATAGTGTGTTTCAAGAGAGAAATTTAAGAAACTATTTCATTATATATAGAAAATTTGAAATGATTTAAGATAAAATACTTGTTTGGATAAGATTTAAAAAAAAATCTAAAATTGTTTGAAAGTAAATTATATTACTTTAAAAAATAGAGAATTATAAATTTTATCTAAAAAAGTAATATTTTTATTTTTATTTTTAAACTTATATATTTTTTTAATATTTTCTCTTTAATTTAATCATAAATTTAATATTCTCTCAATTAACATCATGTATGGGGACGAGAAGAAGAAAGTCAAGAAGAACTAGGTTTGAACACATGACCACCAAGTTTAACATTGAGAAGTTTTCTAGTGAGAACGACTTCAGATTATAGAAGATCAAGATGAAAGGTATCTTGATACAACAACGATGCATTGATTTGATAAATGGGGAGGCGAAAATGTGAATATCTTTGTATTGGGAGGGAAGACTAACATGATCAATAATGTTGGAAGCACCATAATTTTGTGTCTTCAAGATAGGACACTTAGGGGAGTCGTGAGAGAGAGACCTATTGTACAAATATGAATGAAACTTGAGTATGTATGACAAAATCTTTGAAACACAAACTCTGAATAAAAAATAATAAATAATTGTATTCTTTCAGGATGACAAAATCAAGAATGATGGTGAAGCATCTATAGATTTAACAAGATTTTCATGATCTTGGAACATTGAAGTGATGCTCAAAGATGAAGATAAGACTAAATCCTCTTTTTGTCGTTGAGAGCTTCAAACTTAGTAACCATCTTCACACGTTTGAACGAGTTAGAACATAAAGTTGCATTAAATATGCTTCATTCAACATTAAATGCTTATTTCTTCTTCAAGCAACATCCTCTTAGCAATCAAGTAGAGTGTTTAAATAGTATGTTCATCGAAAGACGTGTTTTCTCTATCGAGTGAGTAAAACTTTGTGATCTTTTAGATCACTCCTCTCATTCACGAAACACTTAGCTAAGAAAAACTGTTTTCCAAACAACACTTAGTTTTTTTTAAATAAGAATCACTACTTTCCAAATAATACTTCTTTTTTTAGCTAGGAATGACTACTTCTCAAACAATATTCGATTTTTTAACCACGAGTAACTAAGTGTTCAAATAATATTTGAGTTATTTTAATCAAAAATGACTAATTGTTCTAATAATACTTGTGTTGTTTTAACCAAGAATTACTTAGTGAAACTTTACCATATCAACCAAAAATTGATTGTAATAAATCAATATAAAATCTTTCAGCCCAAATCTTTCTTATCTTTAATATATTTTATACTGTATGTAATAAAATCTAAACTGTATGTAATAAAATCTAAACTAATTAAGTAACTAAACTTTTGAAAATGATTTTGACAATCCATCTCCCAGTTTAAAGTTACGTTTAACTATACATTATTAGACACAATATTGTAAAAGTTTGTTGAAGTTTTTCAATGCATAATTCAATCATATAATATTTTCTTGTGTATTTAACCGTTGATAAAGACTTAATAATGTGATTTTTTTATTTGATAAGCACAGTTGGAACAAAATATTATCTCATAAAAACCTGATATTGTCGTTATGATGAAGAAAATAAGAAATCTTGTTAAGATATTTCTAGTTAATGAAGACTTGAATATCATTTATGAGACTATTCTTTATGATTATTTTCTTTATTTTTCTTGATTTGTATAAAAAGTGACAAATGGCACCGAAAGTCCAAAACAGACAAAGTGCGTAAAACTGGTGACAGCAGTCTTCCGAGGTGACGTAGTTTTCTTCCATTAGAACTGTTTTCGTGTTAGCAAAAGCAAGAAACCAAATCAAAATTCAGAAGAAGAAGAAGAACAAGAAGAAGAACAGAGGATGGTAATGGCTGTGCCTGGTGGTGACTTGCTGAGTGAGAAAGCTTCGGCGATGAGAGAGTCTCTGGAGAGAAGCCAGACCATCACCGACGACGTCGTTTCGATTCTGGGCTCCTTCGACCACCGCCTTTCCGCCCTGGAAACCGCCATGCGACCTACCCAGGTCACTCATTCGACTCAAAATCGCTGTTTTCTTTATTGGGTCTGTCAGTTTTTGGAGGTTTTTGAAAAAGTTCGGTGCTTTTATTTCTGCTGCAACGTCAAGGTTTTGGGGGTCTCCATGCCTTTAATTGTGGCTGTGTGGTTGCCTTTGTGTGTAATTTCTAACAATATCAGAGATCGCGACGAAATTGAGACCACAGTTGGAAACAGAGACCTTGTTTGAAATCTTGCCGCGGAAATTGAGACCACATTTGTCTATAGTTTTTCACAATATTAGAGATCGGTACGAAATTGCAACCATAGTGGGTTCTGATAGTGGCGAACACAGACCTTATTTGGGTTCTGATAGTGGCGAATACAGACCTTATTTGGGTTCTGATAGTGGCGAACACAGACCTTATTTGGGTTCTGATATTAATCTGTTACGGTCTTATAATTTCAAATATCTTTACAGTGGATGGAAGCCTCATTTGACTAAAGCAAGACCCAAAAAAGTTAAAAACGTTTTTTTCAGATTCATATCAGGGTCTCTGTGACTTCAACTGTGGTCGCATTTTGTTCGGAACTGTGCCTGTGACTACAAACAAAGACCCTACTTGTGGTTAAGCAATCCCAATTTTGGCCGCATTTTTTGCAATTTCTCACCATGTTAAAGATCACAACAAAATAGTGACCGTGTCCACAAATGAAGCCCTTACTTGTGACTGTAATGATCACTGCATTTGTCTTTAATTTCTTGCAACATGAAGAATCACAATGAAACCGTGACCACAAACAAAGACCTTACTTGTGTTCTTTGTGATTGTAACTGTGCCTGCGTCTATCTGCAATTTCCCACTGTATCAGGAAGACTGAACATTATTTCTTGCTTAAGTTTTAAGGAACTTTTGGGTTTTGCCTTTGCTTCTTTTTTCAAGATTCTCCCATGTGCTGCTGAATGTGTAGTTGGTTTCTTTTTCTTCTTTTCTCTTTGGTTTTGCAGATCAGAACACATTCTATTCGAAAAGCTCACGAGAACATTGATAGGACTTTGAAGACTGCAGAAGCCATATTGGCTCACTTTGATCAATATTATCAGGTTCATTCTTCGGGTGGTTACAGTTGCTAATCAGTACTGTTTGAAATTTTGAATCACCTCATGATCTGCTTCACTCTCTAAAGTATTCTATTTCTTTTGAAAATTGTTCCATCCTTTGATCTGGTAAAGATGCTGATCTGGGTAGAAGGCTTTAGAATTTAATTTAATTTGCCAAGGCTTTGTCATGGCTCCCTTCACAGTGCTAATATGTTGCCAAATGAAATGCAAGTATTTGTGAATGAATCTGATACTAGGTTCTGTATCATACAAGTTTCTGAAAAATCAAAATAGAAAATTCTGAGAGAAGTTAGATGAAGAGGAAGATTAAAAATGATAAACAAATGGTCTGACACAGCCCTCCTCTTTCATTTGAACTTGGAATTGGCTGTGTAAAGATTTGCTAAAAAGCATGACAAAGGCAATTCCTGCTAATATATAATGATTATATTTAATACAGTGATACAATTCTTGACTCTAATTTTTATTGTGACATCATGATGCAATAACCTAAATAATAATTCCAATTGTTGGTTAATACACATTTTCAGCTTTGGTGGAAAGATTTTTTTTTCAAACTCATTTATTGTTTTTCAGTTCATCATGTAAGTTTTATGAGGATATGTCGTGCCCCGGATAGAGCCTCTTTTAGTGCCGGATGACAATCTTTAATTAGGTGGAAAATGTATCAAATGAAAACTAAATCACACTGACCGGATGTTCAGAAATATTAGTGTTTGTTTTATTTATATTTTTTTATTTTGCATCTTGCTAATCATATTCTTGTGCGCTTCTTAATATCATTATTTTTCATTATTCTTTTAGTCCTATTTGATGTGTTAAAGTACTACCCTAGTCATTGGGTATTTTGAAATCAGTTTTTCCTTTATCCTTCTTTTGCTTGCTTTACCAGCTTAGGGAATTTCCTTCCCCTGTCATATATTATATATGGTGTTCCCATTGGTTTAACTTGCAGGCAGAAGCAAAAATAATTAAAGGACCACATGAAGATGTGAAGAGCTATCTTGAAGCAATTGATCAGCTGAGACGAAACATTAGATTTTTTGGCAATAAAAAGGGTTTTAAGAACGATGATGGTATTGCCATCCGTGCCAATAATTTGATAGCCGAAGCTATTTCTAAGCTAGAAGAAGAGTTTAAGCGGCTATTATCATCTTACAGGTTTGTGTTTATTTTCTTAATGTTGTTGATTTTTTACATGTTCAACCAAAAGTTCATTTTCTTCTGTAAATTAAATCACCATTGTGATTCCTTCTCGTAGACAAACGATGTTTCATTAGATAAATCAATCTTTAATAAAAAAATAATCTGGTAACGGTCAGGTCCTTTAACTTCCAGCTGTTGACATATAAGCCACTTTTCTGTCATTATTTATTTGTTTATTTATGCATAATATGAATTTGGTTTTTAAATGAGCCCAACGTCAACTGATGATGCATGTAGCTAAACTCCACCTAGTGGGATAAGGCTATTGTTGTGTTCTAATATGAATGGAATAGGTCTTATGAATAGTACTTAATAATATTTGAAATATAAATTTTATATGAATTTAATCCATTTTGAAATGTATGCTGATGTTGCTCTCTTGTATCATCCACCTGATTGTTATATTTATATAAGGGTTTGGTATTTTTCTTGTAGTTGGTCTTATGCTTATAACTTTCAATTGTCTAATGTGTGACCTAGATTATAGGCTTGGTAACGAGTTGATGGGTCCTTGATAATATTAATCATAGAAATATGTTAAAATTATGTAGGAAAATGATTACCTGGTGTAGAATCATAGTTGTATTCTTGAGGAACCTCTGACATTTTGCTTGACAAAATAGTTTAGTTTGTTTTTTGATGAAAAGTATATTTGTTATTTTGCACCATCTCTTGTTCTGTGTTTACAGCAAACCTGTGGAACCTGAACGCCTCTTTGGTTCTCTTCCAAACACAATGCGACCTTCATCAGCATCACCAGGTCATGATGATGATTCCAGCAGCAAGAATAATTCTCATATCCATTCTGAGCCACATAAAAGTAATGCTGATACTGTTGTATACACACCTCCTGTTCTTATACCACCAAGAATATTGCCGTTGCTTAATAATTTAACTGAGCAAATGGTGCAAGCTGGTCACCAACAACAGTTGCTCAAAATATACAGGTAGAGTTTCTTCTATTGACTGATTCACAGTGAAAGGAAAAAGAAACTGCCTAGTTATGTTCCTCAACTTATGCATATTGCATAACAACCCTGAACTGAAAAGTGAATTTTTTTAATGCTTTTTATTGTGTTCAATCCTGTTACAAAATATTAAGGAGCGTTTTTTAAAGGAAGCTTTGACCTTAGGTGATTAACTTGTGATTGATTGACAATTCAATTGTATTATATTGATATTAGATGTGGACTAGATGCAGTGCATGTTTCAATCTAAGTTCTTCTAGGCAATTTCTGGTGGGGGAGCTTTATATTCGTTTTAAGTATGTGAGCTTTGGTTATTTCTATGTGGTTTGGTGAAGTTGCTGTATAAATCTTTGGTGTGATCTACAGCTGGTTAGGTTGTGTTAGAGACATGAAGGGGACAAAGCTATACTTTTTGTTAGAATTAGTGACAGGACAGGACCAAAAAGAAGTGGGAACGACCTTTACATGTCTATCATAGAAGGAAAAAAGGGGTTAAATTATAATTAATTGTAATTGGGTAGTTAGTTATGTGGTTTGGGAGTAAGGACCTAATCCATAGGTCATCAATTATATTTTGTGTTTTTTAGCTTTTGTTTTACAATATTGGTGTATTTGGTTTTCCAAAGTGAAAAGGAGAGTGCTCCTTTTAAGGGTAATTTTGTTTACCCTGTTGTTTTGGTTGCTATAAGTGTTGTGAAGTAATATAATTCCTTTGAGTTATGTTGTTTTGTGTTGATTTAGTACAAGTTGTGAACAAAACCTTCAATATTTAAAGACAAGTCCAGGAAGGGGATTATTGTTCAAGGAAAATTAAAAATGAAAAATGAAAAATGAAAGTGTATACGAATGCAAATTATGCAGGTTCCGTCACATATAGGAAATCCGTCTTAGGATATTGCATGTTCTTGGGTGGAAATTTGGTGATTTGGAGAAGTAATAAACAAAATGTTGTAGCAAGGTCTATTGCCGAGTCAGGATTTTGAGCTAGGGCACATGGGGTGTGTGTTATGGTTGAGAATTATTCTAAATGATCTTAAAGTGGAAGGTGAAGAGTGTATGATCCTTTATTATGATAATAAGTCAACTATTAGCATTGCTCACAATTAGTCCAACATGATGGGACCAAACACAGAGATTGATCGACACTTTATATATAGATTGTGGCCTTATCACTACTTCTTATGTCCCATCTGGGCTTTAGTTTTGTTTCCAAATGGTCTGCCCATTGAAGGATTTCATGATCTCACATGTAAGATGGAATGATAGATATCTATTCACCAGCTTGAGGGAGAGTGTAGTCAGTGGGATATTAAAGCTGTTATAAGGCATTAGAAGTTGTTAGAGGATTCTAGAGATCTCTTTGTAATCATTACTTTAGGGTTGGAGTTTTATACGTATAGAGGCTGATGTAATGTTTCAAATCAATCAATTGAATAAAAAAAAATATTCAGACTAATCCTTTCCAGTTCCTTAACATTTATGGAAGCTTACATGACAATTTCTTAAAATCTCCACGAAACATTTCTTTGAAATGGGAATAATTCCATGAGTGATTTAGGCGGTGTTCACACGAGCAATGTGTTAGATGTGGTGGAAGAGGAAAGCTTGGATTCCTTAAAAGGATGATAAAGAGAGCGAAAGGATGCAGATTTGCATCATGTTCTTGAAATTCCATTTTATGGTTGGTTAATTCTATGGAACTGGACCATTCCTATTCTTATTGACAGCCAAGTGTAAGACTGTTAGAGACCAACAACTTTTAAAAAAGTTCATTTGATACTTGTTGAGTGAGTATAATTTTCAGAAAAGTGTTTTCTACAGTGAAAGTTATAAGAATCTGTCTTGTTCTGATACTTTCTTACTGGTATTTCATTCAGAGTGCAGCTGATGGTAACATTTCTCGTACTGTATTTCTGGGTTTGTGTTCCAATCGAAGTAGAGTTTGTGCATATCTTATCAATTTCTGCCCTTTAGTTGGGATGATTAATGTAGTAATAATTACTTTAGTAGTAATTCTAACTAATAGAAACCTAGATCTTCTACATCTCATCCTGTGTTTCTAGAGCTACTCCTTAAATGCATATTCTGTTTAGACACAAGGAATATCCTTTTGGAATATTCTTAAAACAAATTTATCTATTCTTTAAGCTCTTTATTTTTTTTTTTGTATCCTTTGAAGTTCTTTTGAGGTCCTCATCAGATATGTTTATAACAAATACACAAAATCACAACTTTTCCCTGCATAACAATATTTGTCTAATTACTTGGTTATGTTCTCGTCCTAATGCAGAAAGTTTCAGTCCTCTATGGATTGTATGCCTCCCATCCCATCACCTGTTTGAAGTGTATTAAATGTTATCATTTTAATAATTAGTACTATTGCTGTAATTATGATCATCATCATCATCATTGTTCAGAGATACCCGTTCTAAAGTATTGGAAGAAAGCCTACAAAAGCTTGGAGTTGAGAAACTCAACAAAGATGATGTTCAAAAGCTACAATGGGAGGTTTTGGAAGCCAAAATTGGAAACTGGATTCATTTCATGCGTATTGCTGTAAGATCATTGCCAAATTTGTTCATACGCTTTTATATATTTTTGGTTAAATATGCAATTGTACCTGAACAGGTCAAATTGTTGTTTGCTGCCGAACGGAAAGTCTGTGATCAGATATTTGAAGGATTTGACTCACTTAGTGATCAGTGTTTTGCTGAAGTAACTACAAACAGTATTTCCATGTTGCTTAGTTTTGGAGAAGCTATTGCTAAAAGCAAGAGATCACCTGAAAAGTTATTTGTGCTTTTGGACATGTATGAAATATTGCAAGAAATCCATTCAGAGGTATTTTCTTTTAAAATCCAAATTCTTGAATCTTGCTGCAACATTGAGTCAAGGTTTCATAAAACTTATAAGGTCAATTATAATTTGTTTTATATTCAATAGCCAATTTTGAGAGGTGGCACATCTGTAGAATAGTGTGTTCACATGTTTGACACTTTGGACATGACACTTTATGGCTGTTTTTATGTGGTTAGGAGGCATAATTCAATGGTTGTAATACTCTCAACTTTTTCTACGGACAATTTGCAGATTGAAATACTCTTTAAAGGCAGAGCTTGCACCAAAATAAGAGAAGCTGTAATGGGTTTGACAAAACAGCTTGCACAAACGGCCGAGGAGACCTTTGGAGATTTTGAAGAAGCAGTTGAAAAAGATGCTACAAAGACTGCAGTAACTGATGGAACTGTTCATCCTTTGACAAGCTATGTGATTAACTATGTGAAGTTTTTATTTGAGTAAGTTCACATGTGCTGTATTCTGCTTCAAATTCTTGAACATATTCTTTAAATTATATCATTTTATATTGTTTTCACTGGTGAGAAAGCTACATCTACATTTACCTAGGATTTGTAGAATTTATTTTAGGTTTTCTTAATTTTTTTGTGGGAACAGCACAGCTTTCTTCAATTTCTTTTGCCAGTTTTTTCACTTGTTTTTATTTATTTCTTTGTAAGATACACTAAAAAATTAGTTATTCACTTGAGAGAGTTGGTTCATGAGTCCGAAAACTCTTTTGCCTGGAAATTAATATTGGTTAGTGCAAAATAGAAATTGGAAGTATAAAAAAGTTGGGTTTTTGTAATTGGTACAGGTTTGGGGAAACATTTAGCTTGCATGTGCTAGAAAGATGATTCCTTGAATATCACTAATAATTTTTATGTATGGTCTCCTGCAAGAATAAACAGGGAGATGCTGAATTTGCATCAAATTTCCCAATTCTGATAAGATCCTTCGTGACTGTGAAGGGTACTGTGCTGCAGCATGCATGTACTTTCACTAACTTGTGTTTCAACAATGTCTGATCTTTTACCAAATCATCCATTAAATTTTTCTGTTGTACTAGTTTGAGTTTTGTTTTCCAAACCCATGCTTTAATTCTAAGTTAAGTGAAACTACATATCAGCCATTCAATTTCTCACACTTTATGTGAGGATAATGCCTAAAACACTTTCTCGTTTTTATTGTGATTGTAAATCATGTTCATGCCTCTATCTACACTTGAGATCTTGACATATTTAACCATACCCGAATTAACTAAATATTTGCAGCTATCGGTCTACCTTAAACCAACTTTTCCAAGGAATTGAAGGTGAAAGTGATTCTTCACAGCTAGCTTCTGTGACCATGCGAATATTGCAAGCTCTTCAAACCAATTTAGATGGGAAATCTAAGCAATATAGAGACCCTGCTTTGACACACCTATTTCTCATGAACAATATTCATTATATTGTCAGATCAGTTCGAAGGTATGTCATCCAAATGTCCTTTTTAATTTCACTGAAACCTTCAAACATGAGAATTTTACTGCATCTTTTTCCAGTTCGGAATTAATGTTCTCTTAATTCTCTTCTAATTTAGGTCCGAAGCGAAGGATTTGATGGGGGATGATTGGATACAACGACATAGGAAAATTGTGCAACAGCATGCCAATCAATACAAAAGAAATGCTTGGGCAAAGGTGATTTCTTATTGATTGAGATTACCACTTTATGTCTTGCAGTTATCATGGATGTTACCTCTGTTTTTTTGTTATATCCAAGGATTATTATTAAAGGAAGAAGGTAGTGAGTAGATTCAGATATGTTAAACTATAGGAAAGAGAGACACAATGAGCTGAAACCATGTGTTTCTGATACAACATGGATGCTTTATGCATAGTTTCTTTTTTTCTATTGGCAGATTCTTCAGGCCCTCTCTATTCAGGGCCTCATCTCATCAAGTGGTGGGGGTAGTACTGCTGGTGGTGATGGGGGCAGTAGTGGTGCTTCAAGAGCAGTTGTTAAAGACAGGTAGCTTTTTTGTTGCTTCCTTTTGGATGCTATTTAAGAAGTAAAGCCTCTGTCCTTTCTTTTGTCATATGTCAGTGTGTCTGTGTTCTCAGGTTTAAGACATTCAATACTATGTTTGAGGAACTTCATCAGAAACAATCTCAGTGGACAGTACCAGACTCAGAGTTGCGAGAATCTCTCATTCTTGCAGTTGCTGAAGTCTTGTTGCCTGCCTATAGATCGTTTGTGAAACGATTTGGGTGCGTATTCTCCTTTTTACGAATTCTAGCAATACACTCTTTAGTATACTCTTTTTAACAAACTCTTAACTATTAAATGAAATTTATTAGAAAGTGGAAGCTACAATATCATGATAGACTCATTATATTAGAAGTGAGACCCACTTTATTTTGTGATTCTCAACAATTCCATCAAATAGTTAAGAATGTGTTAAGAGAGTATTGTTAACATTTTTGTAAATATTTTTTATGATGCTTGATTTACTAAATTGAACTAATTGCAACCCCTCCATTCCTTCCTTCATAGATTAATTTGGTATTTTTTAGTCCAATTTAGTGTGAACTTGCTTTTTTGAGACACATTTTTTCCCACGTGATTCTCAGCATCATTGGCAGTAGTTTTAACTTTAACCCTTACTATTAGAAACGAAGATTTTTGGTGATGTCACAAAGTTAGACAGACAAAAATAGTTGCCAATGATGGTGAAAATTGCAGAGGGAAAATGTTCTTGGGAGGCTCCGAGTTGCTTTTAACTACTAAGAGGCCCATTTACATCAAACTAAAAAAGTCAATATGCTCTGAGAAGGCTCTTTGCTATGTGAAGATACGAGGGAGGGTCATTCTTTGCATATGCAAAGGGTCATTTGCATTAAAAAAATATATTTCATCTGTGAAGGAGTGTAATTTTTAAAATAGAGGTGAGGACTGTAATTTAAGTATCTTTGCTAGTATGTAGTGTATCCAATACTGGGTTTATGTTTACTTTATAGGAGCAAGTATCCATGGATGTGAAAATCAATAGACTTTTCCTCTCACTAGAATAAAGTACATAAATTTTCTGACGGTTCTATATAGTTCCAATTCACTCCTTCAACAGCTCAAGGGTTGATTTGTTGGAATTCTATGCCTTGTGGTCTAAGTGATGTGCCATTATTTAGCTATAAATCATAACTGAGATTGTGCTTTACAGGCCTCTAGTGGAGAATGTAAAGAGTAGTCAGAGGTACATCAAATACACTGCTGAAGATCTAGAACGAATCCTAGGTGAATTTTTTGAAGGAAAAAACATGAATGATTCCAAGCGGTAATGGTATGAAGATTTTACATTAGCATATATATACCTTTAATGTCCTAAGTTTGTCTCTTTTGAGATGCATATATGTAATAAGGCACTGGTACCCCCATCAAAATTCAAGAGGGAGTTTGTTCCATTTCTCATTTTTTGATGACACTAACTTAACATCATTATGTTCGAAGTAGAGAGAAGTGCTATTGTATTAGATAGAATAAAAGGATTTGTACAATAGATACAAGCTATATGCATAGAAGAGATGAGCATGGAAGATACTGTAATGAGATCTGTAAGTAACATAATATAAAATCGGCAATTGTTTCATGCACCCTCTCAAATTGAACTTACTCCCACAAATTCTGAAATATCAAATTTGCTCTTGCGAGTTTTATATGAAAGTCGAAACCTCCATGGAAGAGTGGGTGGTGGTGGTGGTGGTGGACATGGTGGTATTGTATAAGGGTAAGTGGTTTCAGGTATGATGGTTTTTTTTTTAATATTGTTGGTTGATATGGTAAAAATGATGGTTCGAGAAATCGAAGTCTGGAAAGACACTTATGGAATAGGCATTTGGAAGTGTTTCTGGGAAACCGATTGCATTCCAGAATTGAGTTTCTGGAACTGTGTTGAATGTTCTAGAACATGTAATCCAGAACAGTTTGTGG
>Ga0123342_1001644_pt1 | contig 37581 bp, 14 predicted proteins | sample Turbeawhitnodule_FD_89960 | JGI IMG/M metagenome (GOLD analysis project Ga0123342, IMG submission 89960) | Root nodule microbial communities of legume samples collected from Mexico - Turtle bean Mexico white nodule | ecosystem: Host-associated > Plants > Roots > Nodule | place: Mexico: Nepantla...
AATATTTATCTACCAGAAGAAAAATAAAAACCCCAACACACCAAAAAAACAGAAAAACATATCCCCCCCCCCCCCCCCCCCCCAAAGACACTTGGCAGGCAGTCAGTACTCAAAATAACTAAAATATAGTCAAAATTATTAAAAACAGAGTGAAATTAGAATACTACTAAACAAGGCTTCAAAAACTGAATTTCTAAAAATTCTTCAAAAAAAAGCTAGAATTCAAGGAGCAACCAGATGATAAAAATTATTAGAGCTGCTTTTTAGGAAAAAAAATGTTAAAGGTGGCTTACAATTACTAAACAGTTCAACAAAGTCCAACAACTATAATGCTACAGTTAAAATGTTAGAGCAGAACTTTACAAATCAATAAAAAGGTAAAAGAAAAGAAAAAAATGTATCAACTCAGGCATATATTCCATATCCAATTGTAATAAAGCATTGGTCCTTTATAAAGCATAACTCTGTTTTTCCCCTTCTATCCCCTTCTCATTACTTGTATCCTAAAGAAGCACAAAGCCAAAGTCATGCCAATTTTAACAACAACCACACCTTTTTAATTCCACAAAGTCATGCCAATTCTCAATTGGTAAAAAATCCTAGCATAAAGCAATAATCATATCTATGCATCAAAATAACAATAACAACAATGTCATTATTCATATCTATAATTTAAAACATGGAAAATCAAGTGGAAGTACTTACATTTACTGGCCAAGGAAAGGAGAAATGCTTTGAAAGCTGAAACCTCTCCATATCAAAGTCTCTAACTCCAGAGTCATTGTTTGAAGCCATGAAATGAACAGCTCCACTGATAGATTAATCAATCGTTAGTAAGAATCCCTATTTGAGAGCTGTGTACAGTTATTTCTAACACCATATCAACAATTCAAGACCTGGAAAAAAATCAAGGAAAACAAGAAAGCAAAGAAGAAAGACCTTGGATGGTCATAAATCTCCACAGCATTTGTGATTGCATTGTCCTCATACGTAGTTCGGGTACAAAAACTAACTCCAGGCCGGTCTAAGTACTGCAGGACATTGAGATCAAGGAAAAAAAATTAAAAAAATTGAGGATGGCTTCATATTATTCCCATTTTATTAAGCAGTTTCAATTAATCATACAAAAAAAATAAAATCAAGCCTATCTCAAAAAACAGGGTTAACATCTATACTGTATAATAAGTGAGTGTATTAAAACCAATATACTAATTTGACCAAAAGCCAAAAAATTAAAAAAAAAAGTGTGCATGATATTTTCTGGGGCAACATCACATAGAGAGGAAGAAGAGTAGAAGGTTTAGTACAGATGAATAATTATTTGTGTTAAAATACTAATCATTCATAAGTATAAAAAGTACCTTGCAAATAAGTTCTCCTTGAAAACCTCCAGCAATCAACAAGTTATCCCGTACTGACAGTGTACTAATTTGTGTCTGAGTAAAACCTTCCAAGAGGCTTCCAGGATGTTTCTATTAACAAAACAAACATTTGAAAAATCAGATGCTTTGTTTCCAAGTAAAGTTTTGAATAGAATAAAATAACTGAAAAATTATTACCTCACAGGGAGCTACATGGCCTGATACATTCAAAACTTCAGATCTCTTAGAACTTAATGAAGACCAGTGAATAATTGAGTAATTTGAAACAAGATATACATCATGTTTTGATGTTGACCAAACTAAATTCCTCAACTGCAAATGAAAAAATTAGAGTTTCACATAATAGTATTGCCAACAACTGCTTAATATAAAGTTCCACAAGAAAATAGAAAAACAAAAACATATATCCGATGTAGCAAAACACTGTCAGTTATGACAAAGGTGTACAGTGAGGTACAACAAGTCATTCCAGAAGAAACAAGATGACAAAATGGAGTGTAGACTACACAAATCTTATTACATCCTCACATGAATAGAAGTAAAGAATTACAAAATTAACATACTTGGAAATGAAGTATTGTTGACTTCACAGATCTAGTGTTTTGCCAGAAATCATAATAATTTCCCCCTTTATCTGTTGCTTTGCATTCCTATAGATGTGGAGAAAAAAGTACAGGGTCAAACTGACATTTTCAAAAATGAAAAAAACTACACAGAAACCTCCAAACTAACATATTTACCTTCTCTGACAATTCCCCAGATTGTGGTATATTTTCATAATTCTTGTACTGCTCTAGTCTGGTTTGTCTATATTTCTCACGACTAATGGTCAACCTATCCCAAGGTATACCTTGGATATCCTTCCCCCTCCTAGCTTCTGCAGCAGTGGTATCTGTTATTCGGTCTTCCTGCATCGGGGAACCAAAAAGAGAGACGTGCAAGAAAATGAAAATATTATGTCAACGACCACATTCTATTAAGTTGTTGAATAAAACCAAAAGGCAGCAAATACATATGCAATAATACAGAGAAATATGTGTGCACACACACATAACATTGAATAGGGCTCAAAAGTTAGAATGAGCAAACAAGGTTTTGCTTATGAATCGAAACAAACCAAAGGGTCATATTCATAGTCGTCATCATCATCTGAATCTGATTCACCAAATGCTATGCCGCGAAAATACATATCATCTTCTACCTCTGCCATTTCATTATCATCTGCCGCATAGTCCATTTCATCACCATGGTATTCAGACATGTTTCTTGATGCCCTTCGGATTTTGACAACCGATACCTGGCATTGAGATAGGGTACTAAGATGAGTTCAAAATCATCAAACTCCATGACCTAAGCACCGCAGATACTAAGCTTAATTTTTTAAAGAATACAATTGGTTCATAAACCACTTATTGGTTCAATTTTACAGAGCAAAGAAAACTACTTACAGCCATTTAGCAGCAACAAGAACTTCATAAAAACCCTAAACCCAAATACTTTATTTTTTAAAATCCCATCTCATCTCATTTAGATTCCAAACCTAAACTGACAAGCTAAGTGAAAACAGGCAAAGCTTAAGAGCAACATAAACTAATTTGGGCAAATTTCAATTACCCCACGACGAAAGTAGACACATCTACATACATAGCTAGATTTTTTTCTACTAGATTCAGAAATTAAAAGAATGGTTTCACATGGTCCAAGATAACAATATTCGAAAACCATAAACAACAAATTAAACGTAGCTAACCGGGGACGAACTAGCAGCAAATATATACAAAAAAAAAAAATTAACAGAGAAAAAGGATAATTGAATTAAGAAAATGAAAAGGGGTGAAACAATTGCAATTCATAGCAGGAATGGTGAAAAGGGGGGGCTTGAAAGGTTGAAAAAATCGAACCTTTTCAATCTAATTTTCGGGGTTCGTGAATCGAAGGGAAAAACAGGTCCTTGTAGTTGTGAAGTTGTTGGATCTTAGTGATAAGGACCCGAATCGGATCTGGGCATAGAAATGAAGCAGCTTTGCAGAATATATAGATTATAATAACGGCACCTTTGAGTCTGTGATTGATAAAATCAGACACAGATTACTCTGTAGATTTTCTTTTCTTTTTTTTCTTATATATTTTAAAAATAAAATAATGCTACTGTCTCCAATATCACTATGGACATCACAACCGAGTTACCCAGGATTTCACTCTCTTATCAATTTTTAGTTAGGTTTCAAATTTTAATTTTTTATTTATTTACTTTTATCTAATAATTATAAATATCATTTTAGCATAGTGATGATTAGGATTCCAAGAGTTTAAATCTTATTTATATTATGTTAGATTATATTATTTGCATCATAACATGTTAGACGATAAATCTTTAAATTATTTACATTATTTTAATCTCATTTTTTCTTAGTTTTATATTAAAGCTATAGTATAAAAAATAATCTTTTTTAAACTAATAACCAAGAAAATATTTTGGTTTAGTGGTGCTATTATGTTTAACAAAGGATTTGGTTCAAATAATGTAAGCATTTAATTGGGTAATTCCTACTAAATAATAACTCAGTTAATTCCTTTGAACAAAAAGAGTAAGAGATCCTTTGCTCATGTGCTCAATACTTTTTTTCCTCTCTTGTGCCTTTTATATCTCATTTTGTAAAATATTCCCAAAATGCTCATTTTTATGTTATTTTCAATAAAATCCAAACATAATTCCTAATATATATATATATATATATATATATATATATATATATTTACAAAAATGTAGAAAACATATGTTTTTATTATATAAAAATAAAAATATTAAATAAATTTAAATAGTGTCTCTGAAAAATGTGAAAGTGATTTTGGTAAGAGGGTGGAATCATAGATGTGTGTATTTGAGAAAGTTAAGGAAAGAGGAAAGGGTAAAATCCTGAAAGTGTAAGCATTCATCAGAGAGAGAGAGAGAGAGAGAGAGAGAGAGCATGAATGTGGGTTTGTGTGAGATGCATTCTGTAATCTGCAGCACCGCCGTCGCACCTAGCCTTTCCGGTCGCCGGAGCAAAGTTCGAAACCCTAATCAATTACGCGCCAAATCGTCTCTGCTCATTAAAAAACAGGACACCCTTCTGGCAGAACCCTTCTCCGACTCCGTCTCCGTCTCGCGCCGCCTCATTCTCCTCCGCCATGCTAAGAGTTCCTGGGCAAACCGCTCTCTCCGTGGTAACCAATCTCCTTCCCTAGTTTCAGTTTTAAACTCTCAATCTTTGCGCAATTACTTAGTGAGAACATAGCCTTCTAACAAATTGGAATGGAAACAGAGATAAAGTGGTACTGCTTCCAAGTAGAACAACTGGTGGGATTCTGCTTGGTGCAATTCCGTGGTCAAAGTCTCGAACTTCATTACCTTACCCGTGTGAATAATGTTTGTGTTTTCGGACATGCATGCTCCCAGAACATCTTTTTAAGAAGAAAGAAAAAAGTGGCTTAAATACTGTTTTGGGTCCATGCAAATATACCAATTTTATTTTTTTTTGGTTTATGATCCTTTGTATGTTTTTGGTTCCTACTGTACGTTTCTCTTTCAAACTCGGTGTAATGTTTTCACAATGCCACACCGGTATTCTTATAAGGTGGGATTGCCACAACACCTGGTGGAGTGATTTAAGCGATTTTGTGAGAGAAGGATAAAAACAAAGGTTTTAATACGGATTAAACAAGAAATATAAGGAACTTAAAAGCAAAATGTGAAATATTTGCAGGGGAAAAAGAATATTTAAACCTTTATTTTAAGAATTTGAAAGGAAGATAAATGAAAAAAAAAGTTTTTTATTTCAGACCATGACCGGCCGCTGAGCAAATCTGGGAAAGAGGATGCTGTGAGAGTTTCCCGCAAGCTCCAAGAGTTGGGTTGGATTCCTGAACTTATCTTGTCTAGGTTAGCAATTTCGTGGCTCTTACTTGTGTTGTGGCATTTCAATTGAGGGTCGTTGGGATGAATCTGCTTTTTGAGTTGTGTATTGATTTCTCGTGTTGCAGTGATGCAGCGCGGACTAAGGAGACACTTAAGATAATGCAAGAGCAAGTGCAGGAGCTTGTGGAGGCTGAGGTTCATTTTGTTTCTAGTTTCTATTCAATTGCAGCTATGGATGGGCAAACTGCAGAGCACCTTCAAAAGATTATTTGTAGATATTCAAAGGATGAGATACTTACAGTCATGTGAGTATCTACAAACTCCAGACCTTTTGGGTGGTTTCTAAATTTTGTTGTCTTGGTATTTGAAGGTGGAGGTTGATGAATGAAACTACATTAGAAATGTCGGTTTTATTTTTTTCACAAGCACAACCTATGGATTGTAGTTATTATCAATACTTTATTTGCTGCCATATTTGTATATTGAATTTGCTATACTCGAGAAATCACACGTGCATTTCAAATACAGAAAGTCAGCAGAGTCACATTTCACATTTTCCTTTTTCATAACCATATATTAATTTCCTTAAACTACTTGAGTAGTGTCTTTGGACTTCTTCCACAATGAGGATTGAGATGCATATGACTCATCTGTTCGTTGAATTTGGCTGGTAATTACCCTGTGTGTAGGTTGTTGTTATCTCAATCATGTAATGTAAAACCTATAAATAAACAATATTGTTCATTTTCAAGGATTCTCTCAGGGGCCTTCATTTATTTTTGGATGATATGTTTTAATTTTATTTTTAAGAAACAAAGTTTGATACTTACAAACTAAGATTGATAAGTTTTGATGGGTATTTGATCATTGAGTGGTATACAGGTGCATGGGACATAATAGGGGGTGGGAAGAAGCAGCATCAATGTTTTCCGGGGCCTCCGTGGAATTAAAGACATGCAACGCTGCACTGCTTGAGACTGCTGGAAAATCTTGGGACGAGGTTTGATTTCATAACCTTGCACAAGACTGCATATGGTGTATTTCCTTTCAAGGCTTTACCGTTTCCCATCAAATATTAGGTGCTATCTTTCATTGTTTACCCTTTTTTATACTTTTATGAAAATAAGTTATTCTACTAAAATATTTTATGGTCTTGTCTTTTGCAAACTATTATGTGCTCTGATTAACTTCTAATTGTTGGAGTTTAGAATCAATATCTATGAGGCTATAAATTAAATTTAGTGTTAGACCATTCTCTGTACAAGTAATTAAAGTGATTATGTACATGCATGGCTAAGATTTCATATGTTTCAGCCATTGGAAGTTTGACAAATACAATCGTTTGTTTCTACGTGGCCAAATATTGGCCATGCATGTATAAATACCTTGCTGTTATAACTACTTATTTTCATTCCAAAACAGTGAGAGATTATAATGAGAGAACTACTTTAGTAAGAGAAAAATATTAATTTAAATGTTGAGTGTTTGTAAACACTATTTTTATGTTTCCTTTTTCAAGTAGTTGAACTCCATTATAAATTGTGTTATTATTCAGCATTTATCATATTTCTCACAAATCAGATTATAGGGAATGTGCATAATTTCTCAACAATTGGTAAAGAGTCATTACTAGGACCCATTATATTTTATGTGGACATACCCCAAATTCCATGGATCTGAAGTTGTGGTTTCCCATTAAATGAAGAAATGATACTCTATTTATGCTTCTTTGGATTAGATTTTGTGTATATTATAGATGTAGTAGAACTATTCATGATCTTCACCTAACTACTTAAGCTTTTATGGAATTCTCTTCCCAGTGTCTACCTATCACTTGATGATTAATCACGTGTAAAACATGGTTAACTTTGTTTCCCAAGTGATTTAAGAGTAAAAGAATTTGATTGTATGTAATTATTGATCAATACTTATGACAGTAACGGGTAAGCATGTCTCACAAATGGTTAATAGTGTCATGAAGTTATTTAATGGAGATTAACTTTGCTTCAGAAGCGGTTGAGTAAATGAATGTATTGTATGTATACAATTATCAATCTTTTCTAGTGGTACTAATGGTTAAATATGCTACACAAATGGTTAATAATAGTGTCTTGAAATTATTGAAAATATCTAATGTAGTTAACTTTGTCTCGCAAGTGGTTAAAACTTAATGAATGTGATTGTATACAATTATTAATTTATACTTCTGGCACTAATGGGATATACCTTACAAAGGTTTGATAATGTCATGAAGTTATTAAAATGTCTAATGGTGGTACTGTGCCTTAAAAATGATTAATTGTGTCGGATGGATGTTTTAAGTGGGACTTTTTTTTTCCTTAGTAGAGTTATTCCTTGACAGTCTCAAGTTGCTTTTACCTGGATGCAATGTTGCTGTTCATTGGAAGTGTATAGCTTTTCTCATGTATGATTGAGCGTCCTTTGTAGTTCAAAATATTTGTTGAGTGTTTTGTGGAGGAAATATCTATAATTTCACTTATGGGAAATGTTTATTTTTCTTTTGATAGCTTATAATTAATTTCTGGGGGTTAAGTGACTCTTGTTGATTAGAGGTTTGGGAAATCGGTAATAAAATTATATTTGTGACATGAATGCTGAATGGCTTGTTTGTTTTTTAGTTCAAGCAACCTAAACCCTGATGAACTCAAAGCTTGTCTTGGTTGGTTGAGTTCAAGTGGGGTTCGAACTGTTTCAAGTGAAAAACAAAATATGCCAATAAAAATTTGGAATTCCCTTTTAACATCAAACTTTGTTGTATAGCTGTTAGTTTTAGATTTCCAGTAACTGCGGGCATAGTGGAGAGTCTTTTCCTTGTGGTCATCATCACTCCCTGAAAATTACTCCTTCTCCTAAATCTTATAAAACTGTGACTCATAATGTGTTGAGGTAACTGTAACCCAAGATATTTTAGTTATTCCTTCCTTGAATTTCCGCAAAGTTGTTTCTTAAAACTAGTTGCTATTATCCCTGACACTTGCCCCAAAAAAGAAAAGCTATTTATAGGATTTTACTTTGGAAACAGGCGAATCGTGTCCATTCACCACACTGATCACTTTCTAAATTTTGAAGTCTATGCTAGAAAGTGTCAATAATTTTAAACTCGAAATCCTTGGTATACTTGGATTTACCTTGTACATGATTATCCACAAAACTTTAGTTTCTAATGCCAGGGTAGTGGCAAGGGGTATAAGTTTGAAATTTTGTACCATTATTGTAACCCTTCCCACACCCAGAAAGTGCTCCAGAGTGGGTTAGAAAACACTTTGATAGGTGCTTCAGTTTATTTGCACGGGCATAAAAAGACGGGGGAAAAACTTTATTACTTACATGTTTTCATTCAGTATTATATTAGCTTCCAAAAGATAAAAATATGCAGTTTTGAAGTGACAAAAAGATGTGTATCTAACTTAGTATCTTACAGGCATTTGCCACCGCAGGATTTGGTGGATGGAAGCTTCAGGGTATAGTAAAGCCAAGTAGCTAGCTTGTTGTGATTTTCCTTGCTGAGTAACCTTACAAATAGATATGCAAGAGGTTGGAAGCATCAACACTTATCAAGGAAACCTAAAATTCCTCAGCTAGGTAAAGGCTACACAGCTGATGACTTCGGAAAGTATATACATGGTGATTCAAGATGATACATTGCTGAGGATAATGTGCAGGATCCCAATGGTTCATATATGCTACTTAGTGTGAGGCATTTGTTCATTGAAGTGAACTTATGCTGCTCTGTGGTTGATGATTCATACACAACTACAGGTTTCCAAAGAAAAGAAATATTGCTTCTGTAAATCATATGCTGTGAAAAAAAAAAAGCATTACCTGTTACTTTTCTCCCATTACCCCCCATCTCTTCCATCTTGATAATAAAGACTGAAAAATCTATTTTGAAATACCAAAATGGTATTATTGGTTAATGATTATCAGCAACCAAAAAGACAAGAAGCCTCGGCTTAAATTTAGAATGAAGAGCAAGATAAGATTCCCCTAAAGGAATGACTAATCAAAGTTCAAAACCAAACAGTAATTACCGTGTTCAATATGTCAAATATGTTCAATAAGATTCTCCAGTGGTAATTTTGCTCAACATTCTGTATCAACTATGTAACCAAAGTTACTGATCTATGATTATGACATTGGTTTATGCTTCAAACAGAAAAGGAAAAAGCAAACGATACCATAAACAAATTGTACTGAATAATTTGACTGAAAGGAGCATAATTAGACAAGTAACTATGCCAATTTTTCCTCACTTCCACATTTTTTATTTGCCAGTTTGTATTTTCTTCAAAAGCTTAAAATTGATTAAATTCTCAAAATAAGCAAAGAGACCTAAGCATGACTAGAAAAAAAATAGAGCCGAACCCAATACATAGACTAATTTTGATAAAAAAAAATTAGTTAAAAAGATAACTAAATAGCTGAAAACTAACTAAAATCTAAAAGTGTATGCAAAACTAGCTAAAAATTATAAAATGATAATTTAGGACATGATTAGTTATTGAATCAAATCTCAATATTAGGTAATTGTATATTTTCAATTATTATAAATTTATCCATTTTAATTTGATTTAAACTTTTTAATATAAATTGAATTTCACATAATATTTGTGTGAAAAACTATTCTTCATTATAATTTAAAATATTTATCATTTTGGAATAATTTTTTAAAATAGAAATAAACAATTCCATAATTAAAACAATAATTAAAAAGTGTAAGATTAAATAATAATAATACAAAAATGTAACAATAAAACAATAACCTAAGAATTATAATGATAAATAGGATTCTGACATTCTGATTTTTATTATTATTTTAAAAGGTAAAATAATATATTTTATCTAAATAAATTATTTTTGAAACGTTAATATAAGTAATTTTTTAATGCAAATTTAAAGCTATTAAAAAATTCATTATAAAACATAAATCAAATAATCTCATAAAAAAATCATCTAACACATATGATTTACTCACAAACTTAGGATCTTAAATTTCACTGAATAATCAATAATATTTGATTTTCATATTGTTTTTGTTGTAAACCTTCTACTTTTAGTTCTACTGCATCCAACAAAACAACACTAAATCTTTGTTTTTAATTAGTACATTTTCCATCTCATCTTATCTTTCTTTAATGCACACATTTTAACTACTACTACATTATACAATTACAAGAGTTTATTATTTTCAATGATATTGTTGAAAAAATAAATTAATAATTTGTATATTCTGAAGTACAAATAATTTGAGACAAAGAAATATTCAAAAAGTGACAAATCAAACGACAAAGTTATCATCATTTAGATTTGTAAAGAGAAATAAAATAGTAACCATTGTTGTCACAATCTAGAAGGGAGAAAAGTGTGCAACTTTAACCTTTTCAAAATATTTAAATTTCAGCTTATAATATATATTATGTAAATGGTAAGTGTTTATTTTTATATAATTAAAATTTATAATAAACATATTTCAATATGTAAATTATGTTATAATTAATATTTATAGTAAATAAAAACATTTTAATATATTATATTTATAATTTACAAAAAACCAATTTTAATTATAACACCATACACAATTTCCATAGAAAGAAATTAAATCTTAGTTTAAAAATAAAATAAAAAAATCAAAAGGATAAAATATATTAACATACAAGTAAGTAAAAAAAAACTGTTTAACTAATTGTAACAAAATGTATGAATACACATTTAAAAAAATAGAGAATAAACATCTTCATCTCTAAATTTTTTATTTTAATTCTTATATATATAAACTGAGTATTAATAATTGATCATCCAACCACAGCCTCTCATAAACCTTTCTAGATAGTTAAAGGTAATAATACTATAGTGTGTAGAAATATTTTTTTAAAGCAAAGTTATTTACTGTCATTTAATGATATTTGATATTTTTCTTATGAAGTTATTAAATGTCATTAAATGGTATTGAATAATTTCAATTAAAAGTTAAACTATTGATATTTAAAAAAATTGAAATTTAACTTAAAAATTATAATTTGAGATGATTGAAATAATTGGTTTGGCTAAATTGTAAGATATACACTAACTTTTTAAAAAAATATAAAAAAATGCTTATGTTTTAATTTTATCAGTATTTATATGTTTACTCTTTATAAATAACTCAAACTAAATATTAAGTTAAAAGAGTAATACTACTATTGTAGAAAAATTAGTACTCCTTGTGAAAAAAATGTTACTCTCTTCGGTTTATGAGTTGTTTAAGCTTTATTTTTACACAAAACTTAGTTTAAATCCTAAACCTAAAAATATACAACTATTTTATATTACATATCAAAATATATCCCTCTTCATAGAATTTTAATATATACATAAAGGATTACAAACAAAATATTCAAATGAAAACTTATATTTCTTTGATTGCTCACTGAGAAACTTTATCACCTGCAGTCTCATCTACTCACATGTAAATTAATAAATTAATACGATCATCACATATTAAAGAAAACAAATACAAAATAAAACACATGATATGTTAACTATTTTCATTTATTTATTTTTTATTGTTGATAAAAAAAAATGTTAACTATTTTCAAGAATTATAATATAAATTTGACTTTTAATAACAAGTATAATCCATCAAATTCTCATCATTTGCACAAAATCATAAAGTGTCTTTCACATTCATAATTCATATTATTCCTATCAGATTTCTACTAACACTACTTTCAGAAGACTATATATTGAAATTAGCATCCAAATACATGTATCTGTCATATTATTCCCCGTAAATTCACACAGTAATGTGCATAATCATATCAATATCTCATCATCTTATATAACAGGGTAAATCCATATGATCTACTATGATCAATTATTTCAAACCTCAGACTCAGTCAAATGAACCTCTGACTTTCACCAACTAATTAACTTCATCTATATGATGATTCCGTTATATCAGTAGAATCAAGTCAAGATCGTCTCATTCACAAAATACTCTCATATCAATACACACTAATAAATTACATCACTTCTAATCTAAGGTTATTTTCTAGATCCTTATATTACATGGTGAGAAAAATAGATAAAATAAAAAATTGTACATTTAATTTACTAGAATAAAGAACATTTATTAAAAAATTTATTTCAACAAAATAATCTTAAAAGCATATAAAGGAGGAATATATTATAGGGGCAATAACAGTTTAAATTGTACTTTCACCTCTCAAATATATAATATATTTAATATTTAATAAAAATCAAATTCTCAATATAAAACTCTAAATTTAAAAGCTTTGCTATAAGAAAGAGTAGTAGTAAATATAATTTTGTTCACTAAAATAATTATGCACTCTTCTCTCTTCGTTATTTGCAATTGTTGCACATCTAATATGTCAATAATCAAGTGTTATTGAAATTATAAAGAAATATATACAGGAGAACTATTTGTTTTCAGAGGCAATTTTTTTTTTTTTCAGAAAATATGAAACTGGGATAAAATGAAACAAAGGGAGTAAGTTTTACATAAAATTAATAACATTTAATTTATTTTTATGAAGACAATAACTGTCATTTAATGTTTTTAATTGAATATGCTCTTCACGTAATTAAATAATGGCATAAAGTGTTGAAAGTTTATTGGTTAATATTTTGATTGAAAGTAGAGAGTATAACATAAGATGCTAAATTTGTATAGACTTCATTAATTGATGTTTAATTATGAGACAGACAACAAGGTGAGCATGAATGAATGAATGAATAAGAAAGAGAGAAAAAGTGGAAATTTAAGGAAATTCCAGCTGGTTGCTTCAGATGTTCTGTCTGTTTTTGATCTTCTCCTTCATTTCCCATCTCCGATGATTTCTCCTACTCAGTAAAATCCAAAGGACAAACCAAAAAACAACAACAAAACTTTCATTCTTTCTTATTTCTGCATACTCTTCCGATTGGCACATGCTTCTGTTTCTGGGTCATACCCTCTTCTTCTTTCTGGTAAAGTTCTTTTCTTTTTCTTTTTCTCTTTCCATTTTCCCGGGCTTTGCTTCCCCTTGTTGTTAAAATCAGATTCAGGGGGCATTGGATTGATATTCATCAACATGGTGAATGTGGGATCTGACAAGGAATTTTTGTCCTTTCTTTCATCTCTCTGCCTGCATTCATGGCTCGTTGCTTGTTTCATCAGCTTTTGCCATTTTTGTTGCAATGTTTGGGACTGTTTCGTGGGACTCACGTGTATACTGTTTGTTACTCGTGATTGGAATGTTTTAGCCGTGGATAAAGTTGATGGAATGATGGTGGAAAAAAGTGGGGTTCAAAAGGAGCTTTTGTTTGGGGGTAGAAATTTCGGGCTTTCTGTGCCTTTTGTATGTTTTTTTTTTCGTAGAAAGTAGCTTTTGTGAACAAATTATGGCGTTTGATTATGGAAACGCTTTCATTTTATTCGTTTTTCCTCATGTAACCTGTTCTCTTTTGATTGAAAATGACACTTTTTTCTTAGAAGGTTTGGTGTATGTTTCTTGCAGGAATAGGGCATTAACAGCATTTGCTGGAAATGGTGTTCCTTGAGTAACGTCTGTCATTCAAATTCAGGCTTGAATGATTTGAGATTAAGGAACAACTACAGGAGTTTCTTCTGCTTCGAAAGATGAGGGTGAATTGACTTTGAGCTTCTCAGAGGCTCCATCTAGTTGTAATCTTATGAAGTGGAGCTTCTCTGAGATACATGTTGAAGAAAGATGATTGAGCAATTCATCAATTTCATTATTCGGCCCCCCAGGTATTACATTTTCCTGTTTGTAGGTGGCTTATCATTAATGTATTTGCATTACAAGTTTGACTAATATGTTTCTTGTGTGTTCAAAATTAATCTTTTTATTTGATCGAAATTCGAATTGCTCTGTACTTTTCAACTGAATGCCTCTATCGTTTTAGGCAAAGCTATTCAAACAACTTTCACTACATAATTAAATTACTGCTGTTTCTGAATTTTTTTCTTGTATTCAGCTAATTCAACTACATAAGTGCCCCTGCATGCTCTACTTGTGGTTATCTTTTCTCTAGTAAATTGAATTACAGTATCAGTGTATCTACTTTGTCAAATATACAGGGCTGAATATGATCCAGATCAGTACCTATGGGAAAAGGAATTCACCCTTGCAGGAAGAACGTACCAACGGCAGGATTTGGAGGCAAGTATGGACATAGTTTTTTTAGATTCAACTACTATTGTCCACTTTTAGAAGTTTCTTTATGACTGCAATTTACTGCAAATCTTTGAAAAAATAGATAGATTATCTTCCTTTTTTCTTATAAACCTTGCAGCTCAAGAATTCCAGAGGTTATACCTTGCAGTGTAGCCATTATCTACCTTCACCTTTGCCTGAAGATATTTCCCTTCCTTGTGTTATATATTGCCATGGAAATAGGTAAGTCAACTTTTACAAATACTGCTATCACTTCAATAATCATAAAGATCATTTTTAACATTATTTTCAGAATGATACGCTCACTCAATTCTTCTCTATTTTGGTATGTATGTACATGTACTATGACACAGTGGATGTAGGGCTGATGCCAATGAAGCTGCTGTTATTCTTCTTCCATCAAATATTAGTGTTTTTACTCTTGACTTCTCGGGGTCAGGCTTATCTGATGGAGACCATGTTAGCCTTGGTTGGCATGAAGTAAGTTACCTAAATATTTATTTCTTTAATTAGTTTCCAAGATTATATGTTTATCCATCTGACTAAGTTTTCTTGAGTATCTTTAAATTTTATCTTTCATGAAATCAACAATGCAACACATGTATACACTTGCATGCTTATCTGTGTAATTTTCCTGCAATGTTTTCTCAAGTTTAATGTTTTCTGTGACAGAAAGATGATCTCAAGATGGTGGTGTCATATTTAAGAAGCAAAAAACAAGTATCTCGTATCGGTCTCTGGGGACGATCAATGGGTGCTGTTACTAGGTATTACTTCTTCCAGTCAGCTTCTTTGATTTTTGATGCAGTAGTTATTTCTTTCTATGTACTTATATTACATGTTAATTGTATATAAACCCAAAAAAGGCTTTTCAAGAAAGTCTAAACTTAAGAATTCAATGCTGGGTTTTAACAGTTTGTGTAATTATAAGCCTCATCTATGAGAATCTCTATTGTAATTTATTTCTCTCTATGCTTTGGTGTGGCGTAGCCTTCTTTATGGAGCTGAAGACCCTTCTATCGCTGGGATGGTGTTGGATAGTGCCTTTTCAAATCTGTATGGTCTGATGATGGAGCTCGCTGATGTCTATAAAATTCGACTTCCGAAGTTCACTGTACGTGTTCTCTCTCCTTCCTTCCCTCTCTGTGTTTGTGCATATGTAGTACTTTAGGTTCTACCTTCTCCTTAGTGATAATAGTAAATTTGGAATTAAAATAGAAAAAGAGGATCTTCTTTTGGTTAACTTGTTACTTCTTGGAGCGATATGGTATGAACCTATAGATTGTAGTAGTTCATGGTATCTGCCACATATGGTGTGGTGTGTATCATCAATATGATTTTTTTTTTCTGGTTGTGAAAGATTTCACTATGGCATTGCTATAAATCATCTCAAATGCTGTTTAGTTGTGTTTTTCGGGGAAGAAATAGGAGGCTGTAATTGTAATGTTTAATTTAATTTAAGAACAATTTATCATATATGTTTGTCAGGAACAAAGACATGAAGTAAGAAAGGCAAGAATTTTTTTATTGAATAGGATGAAAATAACAATGAATAGGAGAAAAATCTCCCTCCCAAGGGCTTCCCTTTCACACAGGGCTAGTACTCAATTTACAAATGAACAATACTTCATCAATTTTGACCCTGAGTACAAGGTTGATTTTTAGAAGGGGTGGTATTGTTTGGACTAGGAGAAAGAAGGAGTTAGTTATGACAGTTAGGATATTAATCAGTTAGTTACTGGTTAGTTATTTTGAGTTCTTTATAAATGGAGTATTAGCTCTTTGTGAAGGGGAAATCTTGGAGGAGAGATTTATCCTATTCATTTTTAGAAACCCTTTCCTTTCTTTCTTGATTCTTCCTAACAATGTTATTTCCTACACCCAAGGTATCTGACATGGGACTTTAAATAAGAATTTATTCAGGATTTAAGGTTTCTTGCCTCTTAGGGTTGTTTTTCTAGTTGGAAATTCAAACGATAGTATTGTTTAATATCTATAAAGTGATAAAGTATTTCATCTTAAATCTTTCGTATGCATATTCTTGTCATGGTTGGATCTGTTTAATTTGAATTTGTCTATTGCCTTTTGTTCAAGTCAAATATTTTGCTTTTTTTGTTCCACAATTAGGTTAAAATGGCTGTACAATACATGCGGCGGGTTATTGAGAAGAAGGCAAAGTTTGATATTATGAACCTGAACTGTTTGCTGGTATGGATTCATTCTGCAATTTTTTCTTGACCTGGTCCACCTTTGAAATTGTAGAATTATTAATGTAAACTTAATTTATCATGTGTGTTTTCACCGGATTGGGATCCTCCTCTTCTATTTATTGTTAACAAGAGAGATAAATTTTAACCATTTATTGCGCTTTACTACTTAGTACCGTTGAAATAAAAATCAACTAAAGCTATGAAAGCAGAATAGGGAATATGCATGCCTGATTTAGTGGGTTATTTGGCTTTATTTCAACCTTAATAAATGGTTAGGATTTATTAAACAGAACATCTTCTGTTAACAAGAAATAGGATAGGATCCCAATCCTATTTTCACCTTGAAATCTTGCATGTTTGAATTCACAACTTTTTTTTATCGTTAATTATGTTGAACACAAACTATTTCATACATAACTATAGTATAATAGCATTCATTTTTTGGCTAAACAAATAGTTTAGTCACTTCCTTTCATGACTATCTTAATGCTTTAAAAGCTTCCAGGCTGCACGGAAGACATTCATTCCTGTTTTATTTGGACATGGTAATGATGACCAATTCATTCAGCCTCATCATTCTGACCTCATCTCTGAATCATATGCGGTATTCCTTCAAGCCATCAGGCTAATGCTTTTAAAAGAAATATGCTATTTTCCACTCTTTGCCATAAACAATATATATAACTTGGTCTCTAAATTTGTAGGGAGACAAAAATATCATAAAATTTGATGGTGATCACAACTCCTCTAGACCACAGTTCTTTTATGATTCAGTATCCCTTTTCTTCTACAATGTCCTCCGCCCTCCTCACATTCCCAGAGCTCGCAAGCTTGACAGGTATTTTGAACTAGGGGATTTGAAGATCGGTTCTGCAGTGAATGAGGTAAGTAGCACTTGAGAGAAACTGAGTCTACAGGAAATGTATATGAATTTATACTTTGTGCCAAGAATGTAGTTTGTGGACTCAAACAATGATAATACATCAGCAAACTTCAGTGACAGTAACTTGTCATCGAAAGGGAAAAAGAAAAAGAAAGGAGATACGGGCTCATCTAGGCTTAAGTGCCTGAAACCTGTAAAATTTAAGATGTCAACTTCCAAGTCACCTTTTAAAAATATCAGTAGAAAATGTTATTATATGGTCGCTCAATTCAGTTTTATGTTTTTATTTGAATGACAAAGACTAATTTTCTCTTGCTTTCATTCCAGAGTCTATTATATGGGATCATCTCTAGTCTACAGTCTGCAACTATTGATGCTGCAAGTTCATCTTCCGCTCGTCCAAGAAATTCAAATTCAAACACAGCTTCAGTTAGAGAACTTATTCCAAAAGTTGTTGCAGTAGCTGCTCCTGTAGGATGCTTCTTTCCATTTGTCTCTGTAATTTTGATTAAAAATCTTTGTGCTGTTAATTCATTAATTGCTTTTAATGCAGGAGTCCATTATCAGAGAGGAACTAATGCGTGGAAATGATGTAACTGGCCATGATGAGCCTCCAGATATGAAGGTGATTTTATCAAGGACCCTCTCTGAAATTAAGAAATTGTTCAGGGCTTTTTCACATCTAGATCGCACTATTTCCATCTAGAGAGGAATTGGTTACTTTTTTTTTGGTTATAATAATTTGCTATCCATTGCATTAGTGGTCTTAAAATTCCTTTGTAGATCTTGACTCATTTTTATTTTGTCCTGAAATGGACTTTTAATGATTCAACAGGATGAGCCAAATGACCTGGCTGAAGATTATTACTCATACACTAGCTCAACTCGAGAAAGCTGGGGCAGATGTTCTTCTTTAGTATTAAGCGATGAAGAATCTTATCCAGATTACAGGGATGATGATAATTGTTCTGAGGTCTGTCTCCAATACACATGCATGCAAATGCACATAATATTTGATCTAAAAGTGACGTGAGAAACTTATTTGATGGTAACTTGTCTGCTTGTAAGAGAAAATATCAATTTGCATTTTCACTTTATGAAAAAGTTTCTCGAAGCAGGGCCTTATTTGTAGTAGACTATTTTATTTTCGGGTAATTAATACATTGGCATGGTTGTTATGTGCTTCATGTGTCTAATAATATTGAAATACTCTTGAAGGCATTTGCAACACCCCTTGGAAGTCTGAGAGAAATGTCTGCAGACCCTAAAGAAGAGGAAAAAAGCCAGAAAAAGAAGCAGAAAGCTGAAAGATCCACAAAGAAGCACAAGTCTGACAGATTTGAGAAGTGGGAGTCCTTAAGTCGGAAGCTGCGACTTTGCATTCTAAAGGGATCTGCCAATCGGAGACCAAAGCGCTCTTGACATGTCTTGACTGCTATGTGTTACATAGTTAGCTAACTACATGTTTTCATAAGATCAATGTAAGACACTGCTATGTTTAGGCACTTCATGAAACTCAACTTGTTTGTAGGTTAACTAGTTGATTGACTTGACTCTCATTTGGGAAATAATTCAACATGTATTTATGTGCGAAATGTTGGTTTCTCTTTCTGGCTCATCAAGTTCTTCTTCTATTTATATTTAGGTCTCTTAATTAGATTCTATTCAATATTTATTATTGAGTGAACATCCATTTTGGTCTTTGAAACATATAAACGGTGACAGGTAGATAGATTCCTGAAAGAATTTATGACATTCAGGTTTTTATGGTTTTCAAATGTTGGACACATTAGTTCTTGTGTTAGGATCGTAAATAGATGTCTGTTAAGTGTGAAGATGTCATTTTTTTTACTAGTTAGCGTTTCACTGTTATCCAGGTCTTCTTCTATGCAGACAAACCCTGCTGCTTCGTCTCTTCAATTTCCTCATGTTTTTCTCTCTGGCTACTCATTCATCTCTTTCTCATCATTGGGATCTTTAAACTCTCATTTTCTCTACTATCTCTAGAAATTGAACGTGATTTCTGCAACTTTTTTGCTGTGCATTCTCCTCCCTACACAGCTAACACTAGTAGATTCTGTGTTATTGGACTCATCCACACAACCCCTTTTGCATTCAGGTGGACAAAGTCAAAACCAACCCTCTCTTTTTCTTCCCAACACAAGAAGACATATCTTTTCTCCCACACAAAACAAAAAGTAAACTTCTTTCGCTCACAATTCGGCTGAATTTTGGACCAAGATGGGTGCAGGGAACTATTACTGGATCCTCTAGGTGAACAGCAATGCCACGGATGAAGAAATCAAGAGGGCAAACAAAATGTTTGCAATGAAATGACACCCAGATAAGAAGGGTTTGCAGAGGAGGAGAAGAATGATATCTTTTACAAACACCAATTATGACAGAACAATGATATCTTTTCACATAACATACAACTGTTTACATTACTAACAGAGTTAACTGATTTTAACAGAAGGATTTATATATTCAACAGTTGAAAACTATAAGAATTTAAATGTCACCAAAAAAAATTCAGAAATCTACCTATCATGTCCTATGCTTTTTAGAGACAAAAATATTATTACTCATTTATTATTTTTGAAGTTGTTGATGATAAATCACACCTTAAAAGGTAATTTAATATGCTAATAATTATTTAAAAATATATTGTGTACTTGTAAGTTAATTTTTTTCTGCACTTTCATCATGGTCTTATACTACTAGAAATATTTGGAATTTCGTTTATTTTGTTAGTCATTCTCTTCCAATGTTAAATACATTGTTCAGTAATTGTTGTACAAATAGTGTAAAAAAATAAAAAATAAAAAAATGGACATAATTAAAAGTTGAAAAGCTATTGAAAACGGGGAATGTTAGGAGTGAGAAAATGAAAATGAATAAACTAATTGAATTAAATATTTTTTATCAAACTATTTAACTATAGACATAATTACTTTATTGTCACCCCAAATGATAAAATTTGTCTTCAAAGTATAAGTAATTAATTGAAGTTTTACAGCTAGATAATATCTGAAAGTTAAAAATAAAAGTCTTATTTTTAATTTTTTAAGGATTATGACATCATATCATTTTAAATTTATTCATTCAACTTAATTACTTGTTCTGGTTTTGAATATATTTTTGAGTTGTTAATTAAATCCTACATTGCACGTGAATTATTATTTATATTTTTATTTCTTATTTTCATATCTGTTACATAATTTATGGTTCGTCTTGATTTTCGTTTTTTATCTTTTTATCAATTTCATAATTTTAAATTTAATATTTATAACATTAAGGTGTATGAGTCCTAACTTCAAGGTTTATTATGGAATTTGAGTATTTTACATTTCCAATGATTTAATTTGTCTGATTAAATAAATATATAATTGCGAATGTTATGATATCATTTGTTATACTTATAAAATATCCATTTTGTTCAACAAGTTCAAATTTAAAAATCTTATTGCAGATTTTAAAGCTGTATATTGCGTTTATTATTAAAAATTATAAAAATACATATTATCATATAATTATTAAACTAACTATTCAATATAGTAATAATTATTAACTAAATCCAAGACACCACTAATCAAGTTATCAACTAATATATTATTAATGTACATAAAAATTTTAGAACGTATTTTTAAGCTTTTGTGATATTTAAAAGTATATTTTAAAACTTATATTTAATCTTATGAGAATTTAAATTTTAAATGAAAATTGATATAAAAATGGATAATACGAAATTTAAAATGAATCATAAATTTTGTAAAAAGATGGTAAAATATATGATAAGATATTAATGTGTTTGATAATAATTTAAATATAATGTAACATTTTATTGAAAATTTGAAAATATTTCCAAAGATCAATGACAGAAGTTCTTGAGTTTAAACACTTAATTTAAAATGAAATTTTATGAGATGTCATAAGTGTTTGAAAAAAATAAAAATAAAAATAAAACAACTTTCACTCTGAATCACACAGTTCCTCTGGGCAGTGAAGTGATTTGAATTACCCCACCATAATGTTCATGTGAATTACCATGGTTTATGAAGCAAATGACAAGATTTTTTCTATTAACCCAATTCAACTTAGTTCTCTAAAACAATTAAAGGGTGGATGTTTAGTCAAGTACTGAACATTTGAACTGAAAACTAAGAACATTGGGAATCTATGATGATCAGGTCCCCTGGTCTATTAAGGAATACAAATAAAACAGAAACTAAGCTTAGAAGGAAGATAAAATGAGTCCTAGAACACAACCTACACATTACACCAAATCACAGATTACTGCCACCAACCTTATCCAATTCTTCACCACTTCTGCTAGACATACCCATTGAAGGATCAAATTGCTCTTGCCCAAGAAAAACAGTGTTAGGATGTTGGTATGATGACATGCTTGACTCCAGTATCTGAAGTGGAAGCACCATGTCTTGCTTAGAATAAGATTCGTCCATGTTTAGCCGTTGCTTCTTGGTTGATCTCTCCCCTTTAGGACTGTCAGCAGGGGAACCACCATGGCATCCAGAATCTGGTGTCAATGGTTCATGGTGTGATGAAAAAGATTCCCCTGAAAGACTCTTTGCTGGGACACGGTCCTTGGCAGCCTTTTCCGGGTCCGGTGTAGACGGGTCGGTATCAGGTTCTTGGCACACGTCCCCTGGAACCACAGCCACAACCCCAGTGTCAGGTGCCTCTGAAAGAACTCCACTGAGCCGCTGTTGTTCTTCAATTATCTTTTTCAGGTATTTACCCTGGGCTTCTATCCGTAGTTGTAGCTGTCTCTGCACCTGTTCCACATCAAAATACAAAATTACTAGCTTGGCATCTTAATTACAAATAATTCATCAGTTTGTCATTTTTGTCTCCACTTTGTACAAAATTGAAAATTTATAACTTAAATTTCAGAGCAGCAAATACACAAAATTTTAAACTCCATTTTCATATTGTGCAGTACAGAAGTCTCAATGTTTCATCATGAGATACGAATACACTTTGTATGGTACAACCAAGAAGTTAGTTATTATATAACTAGAAATCAATACCATCATTTCCTCTCACATGATTATGTGAAATAGAAATCATAAATTACAATCAGCTAATAGTGTGAAGTCATCAGATCAGTTGAAATAGGAAAATATACCTCCAATTGTTCATGAAGTCGCTTCTGCACCTCCATTTGAAGCTTTAGTGCTTCAGTAATCTGCATCCCACTGCAGAAAGATAAGCCCACAAGTGAATTATTAATCACTTGTACCACCAATCATCAAACAATCAAGAGCTTTTGGTAAAAGTGTTACATTCTCCGTTAAAATTTAAAAGGCATTGAATACAGAAAAATAGATAAAATTTGTCCTCTGGTGTTGGCCTAGCAAAATGTAATCTAGTGACCCACATATATATATATATATATATATATATATATATATATATATATATATATATATGTGTGTGTGTGTGTGTATATCTTTTTTAAAATTTTAAGTCACCACCAACAAGTAGAAGTATAAAATCCCAAATGTAAGGGGGGGAATAAGAGGCAGCACTACTCACGATGAACCATCGAGATTCGAAAGCACATCCCCAGTTTCTTTCTTGTCAGCCTTTTTCCCTTCTATCAAACAAATTTAAAAGTTATCATACAAAACAAATATAAAGGAGAAACCAGAGTAAAATGAATGTTTAATTGACTAAAAAAAATCTTGAACGTGATTTACACTAACAATTTAAATTGCATAAATCAGATAGACATACCATCAGATGAGGAATCCGGTAAATATTTTGCTAGTCGGTACTTCTGTAAGAGAGAAGAAAAATGAAAAACCAATATTTATAGAGAATAATGGACATCATGTTAAGAGGCCCTTTAAGTGCACATTACCTGTAAATGGCTTTTGACATGGTAAATGGTCAAGCCTTGTACACCCATAACTCTGAGGACACCTTTGGGTGTGGCACCTGGCAAAAATGACAGTTAAATTTAAAACATTTTTTTAAGGAATGTTAAAATCATTCATAGAAGCTTGAAATACACCTTAGCTAACAATAGGATATCTAACCAACATAAGTATACAGATGTAAAATCAATGAGAAGTCGATGCATGTACTTTATTATCTGCTACACAACCTAGCCTTCTCATTTTACAGACTAAAGTCGTGTTTTAAGTTTGAGGGGAGCAGAAAAAAACAACTTTCAGATTCCTGCTAACCAAAAATAAGGGGGGAAATACTCACGATCTGGCCCACCAAGTTGAGCCACAGCATCAACGAAGCGCTCGTGTAATTCATGTGTCCACCGTAAACGTTGTTTTGAGTTGAGATTAGAGTTGTTACTATGACTGTTTCCTCCATTGCCATGATCCATTGCGCTGCCACCACAATCTATGTGCTGACCATGAACTAATGAATTACCTCCAACTAAACTTGCACTAGGAACATTCTTTGAATGATACATTTGTCATTTATCTGACAGCAAACAAATAAAAGTGAATACAATGTAAAATGGAAATTAATTCAATCATCTTCAACTTGACAGCATATTGGAAGAGGTTTGTGAAAAACAGAGGGGAGAATCAGACATGCAGGGAGGCAGACACATAAATCTAATGGTTACACAAGATAAGAGCAACCTTTTGAATTTTCTTAGTTTATAGTGTATACATTTCTTTTAATTATTACAAAATTAGTATGTTCTGAACCCAATTCCTAATGTGAATCAATTCATTTCATATTTGGTTCTGTCGTGAATTCACATTATGTAAGTCTCTCAATCAACTTTTCCGATTGTCATTAACAAAATTTACACAATGAATCTTTTAGAACTCACAACACAAACCTTAAAAATCATCCCTGATATCCAATGGACCATTTGATCAAAGTTGAATAGAATGTTCATTCATATTGCAAAGGCCTTCTTTACCTAAAGCCTCCTGATTTCTTTCTTCAGGTGAGTTCACAGGAAAAAACTCGAGCCTCATGGAAAAGGCACACTGTTTCCATGTCTAAAACACATAAAAACAAGTGATTCTTTGCCTAAAGTCATCTAATAACTAGGTAAAATCTTGTAGTGTTTTTATTTGATGAAAGCACTCTATAGAAACACAATCGACTGAACTTATAAGTGATTTTTAGCCTATGTAAATCTATAAATAGGACCCTTCAAATATCATCTAATTCTAGTACAACTAAATTATCAACTGCAGTTTTGCAGAATAAATATATCGTTTGAAACGAAGAGCACATAAGAGAAAAAAAAAACATCATAATTTAAGGCAATCCTTCTTTCCCTAGCACAGGTTAAACCCACCCAAAATATTCGAGATGAAAAACCTAGCACTCCATCCAACAAGGCTGATTTTTCTATATGCTAGGAAGTTGAGAGAGACATCATTCTTATTTGTAGAGCGCTAAAAATTCAATATCATAATTGCTACTTGCAAAAGAAATCATTAATCGGATGCAATCTAATAACATAAGCAAATAGGGACCCAGTGCTAAAAGTTGACTTATTTTCATCACGCTAACACTTCGGAATATCAATTAACAACAACAAAATCGATGATTAGAAACATCACACATGGAATAGAACACCCCCAGGACTCTCACCATGGCTGAAACAATTGTAACAAACCAACCAACCAACATTAAAAAACACAAACCTACCACTAGTAATTGGGGTTCTGGCCCCACATGAAGAAGAACCCAACAACTCCCATGATGAAAAAACTGAAAATTTTACACCTTTCAGACCAACTCTTTGAAATGTTCCATTTCCCAGCACCAAGCCCAAAACTTTAAAAGTGGGGCAATACAAGAATCAAAGTAAAAAAGTGTAAAACACGAACTTGAGGCCAAGTCAGGGTCAGTAGCATCATTAAAATGAAGCTCAAACCAAAGAAACCTAAAGGGTCACAAAAAATGATACAAATGAAAGAAACCAGAGAAGCACAAGCCTCAGAGACAGATACAGAGAGAAAGAGAGAAACGAAGAGAATACAAAGAGTGACTGAAAACTGAAATTGATAGAAGGAATAAATGGGGGAAGAGAAATACTTACTCAGATCTACGAAATCCAACGCATACAAATTTTCTCCCCCCTCCAATTTCGGAGCTGAGGAGTGTTGTGCTCTGCGTTTTCTCTTTCTCTCTCTTCCTTTCTCTCCCTTTCTCTCTCTTCCTTTCTCTCTCTTCATACACAGTGATACCCTCCAATGAAATTAATGGTTTTTTTAGGGGGCTGCTATAGTAAATTATTAATCTTCTTGTTACAAACTAAAAGAATGAAAGAAAAAAAAAAAATCAAAGCAAAAACTAAAATCAATGCCACGCGTTTTCTTTCTTACTTTACATAATACTATTGATAGAAATAGTTTAATTACGATAGAGTTTTCAAACTCTAAATTTCTAATTATGTGCTACGATTTAATTAAGAGTTGTTAACTTTTAAGTAATGATTTCAAAATCATTCAATAAATCATCCTATTTAATGATAAAAAAAAATGGTCATGTTAAAACTTTTTATAATCATTATTTTGAGATTTATATTAAAAAAAAATTATTGATTGATAATATGAAATCATCTGCACCGCTGTCTATTAAACTTTATTTGTTTTTATTTAATAATATATTACAGTTAATCTCTAATTCCTGTTTATATGTATCAGTAACACATCTGTTTTATAAAAATACAACCCAGGAGAAATAAATAAAATTGAAATATCAGTATTTATTAATAAATAAAATTGACCGCTTAATGGTATAATAAAATTATTATATAAACTTTTGAAACATATAATTTGTCAAATAAATTAACTTATAAACTTTTAAAATAATTTTCGTATTTTTGAAAATTAATAAAATTAAATTAGACTTTTGACCGTTCAACCGGCCAAATTCTCTCTTTCTTCGATTTGTCTAATCGTTTTCGGGTTTTTATCCACCGTTGACTTTTGACCGTTCTCACTGCTATTACTGGTACTAGAGAAATAAGAAACTTTATTAGTTTAAAAAATAGAAGGGAAAAAATAAAAAGAAAAACAAAATTATAATATATGTTGGATTTTTTTTTATAGAAAAGAGAAAAAAATAGGAAATGTAAGAAACTGAGGATTGTTTGATAAGAAAAATGTTTTAAATAAGTAAGAAAACTTTAAATTGATATAAGTATTCTTAAAGGAATGGTAATAAAAATATAATGTTAATTTATTTTTTATAATAAAATTTTATTTTTATTCATTTATGATTGCTCCACTAATCTCGTATTAAAGAAGGGATATTTTCCCTCTTTTCTTTCTTTTTTTGACTTAAACCAAATGTTACTGTTGTTTTTAAGAGGCTTCTAACATATTTTTTATTTATTTAATTATGATTGTATTACCCATTTGATCTCCCTAATCAAATGAACTTTATCTTTTAGTCTCTATATTTAAAATTAATTTATTTTTACATTTTGTAATTTATTTTATTTTATTATTTTTTAAAATTTCAATGATTATTAAAAGTAACATGTATGAGATAATTTATTGAGTTATTAGTGTTTGGTACAGTAATCAGTTGACATATTTGTTAAGTATAAAGATGATTTATATGGATTAATAAGGTATTTTTTATAAAATTAATTTCATTGCTAAGATGTATTTTGAGTAATTATGACTTTTTTTAATTATTTTTATTTAATATGTATAGTATTCTTCAAAATTTAATTTATTTATTCATTCTATTACTAACTTTGCATTATATCTTAAAACATTTTCAATCAAATTTAAAATAAAATAAGTTAACATAAGGTCAGGCTATGCCATAATTTTATTATATTAATATAATAGCTAAAATTCCTGAAATATAATGTATAATGGGATAAAATTTTATAAAAGATATAAATAATATAATGGTTAAAAATAAACAATATGTATAAAAAATAATAAGAAATTGTAATAAGTGTTTTAAAGATAAAAAAAATGAACAAAATGTAAAACTAAGTTTGAAATAAAATATAAAAACAACTTATTCTATTAAAAACTATTTCTTAGTGAATCGTTATTAACAAGGCAAACAAGTTTTTCAATCACTAAAAAAAGGTTAGTAAGAAACTAAAAGTGCTTGCCCAAAAACATAATAATTAAAACCAATTAAACTATTTTTTGTATCCTAAAAAGACAGCAACATTTGATACTATGCATTTTATTTTAATTTCACTTTTAAGGTTTTATGAAACATTAAAAATTCAAAATGTTATTTACTGAGAATGTAATTAAAATTCAAGAGAATTATCTAAGCATTATAATTTTAACATTTTTAATTATTTGTGAATTCCTTCAACATTATTATTAATACAGCTGTTTTTATTATTTAAAACTAGGAAAATAGCAATACAAAAATAACAGGACTAATAAAAGACGTGTTAGAGCATTTTAGATGGTTCTCATTCTCTTTCCTACCTCAATGTTCATTCAACACTTCTATTAATTATTTCTAATGTCATGAAATGGTACCAAGAATTTTCTACTAAATAGCACCTATCTTAAAATTATTTTCTAACTCTCTTTTCATAAACACTTCTATATATTCATCTAAATTAATGCATGTGAGCACTAAATTACACCATAAAATCTCCAAAATTAGTTAAAAAAAAGTAAACACAAAATTTAGGTCCAATAAAGTCTTCAAAATTCGACATGGCAATGTGTGCACTGCAACCAAACATGCAAACAAATTATTGTTTATAGTGATTCCATGCATAAACACTCTTATGTGAACTTTTTGCAACATATATATAAATACTCACATAGTATATAAACAAGTTTAAATATAATGAATTGGAGCTAAGATATTAGTCCACTTAAAACTTATAATTGTCATTGCCACTTAAGCTAATTAAGATTAGGAGACATAAGAACACAAAACACAAAAAAGAAAGGGAAGCAATAACAAAAGAAAAACATGAAAGTGTGTTAATTTGGTTTGTTTGATAAAGAGAATAGAAAAAAGAAGAAAACATACCTGTGAGGCATGGATATTGGAATTAATGACTCCCTTTGTATCTGGGTAGGTTTGATTAGTGAGTTTTATGTATGATTTGGGTGTGTGGACATCCTTATTCTTTGTTGTTTTGGAACTTTGTTTTGCTTTTTTGTTTTATTAGGATGATTGGTTAGTGTGAGAAGGATTGATCCAAGTGGGTGAGGGTGAGTAGTGAAATAATGTAATAGTTAATAGTGCTTGTTGTGAACATGACAACAACAAGTAGCATTGTAATAAGCTAACATCGAATCTTCCTCGTAATATTCCCTTATATCCTTTCTTTTATTAACAAAAACTATGAAACAATTTTAAATATTATCACTTCAAATATTAAAAAAATCAATCAACACAACTTATATGATATTTTTACTCAATAACAGTACAAAAATTCAATTTATAAACCATTTTCTCACTATAATTTGACATTCTCTCTGATTTTTTTTATTTAATGAACTTCTTAATTAAAACTTTCTTAGTCTAATAATTTAATATCAATTTCTTTTTTTTTCTCTCCATTTTCAATATCCCATTTCATCTCCCTGCATTAAATATCTAATGAGAGTGGAAGTGGTAAATCTCATTCCTTTAAACAAAGGTAATAATAATAAACATTATTCCGACAGTGTGGTCCTTTTCCTATTGCTTCCTGCCCATGTTGTCCGGTTATGTATTCCTTCACCAATCAAATACAATACAATTAGAATATTCAATTTCTCAACATAAAAGAAGAGAAGTTTGTGGTTGACTTCATAATGAATATCCAAAGTATGCAGTTTCTATGGAGTGAAAACTTCACCATTTTCTCATCAAAATTACTCTTAAGTATTGAAAAAAAAAATATACAAGAGAGGATCTCAGTATATAAACACAAAGTAAAACTAGCTCTTGATTAAGTTTGTTTTAACTATAAATTTAAGAAAGAGACAATTAGATACTCTCTCTTGAATGTTTCAAACAGAAAGAAACAATTTAGAAAAATTGCACACTTGTTGTAAACGGAATTCCACTGAGACGGTCAAAGAGAGGTGGTGTTCATTGATGATATCAACTATGATGTTATACCTAATCATGCAAACCCAAATCAATAATAACCCTCCACGTGTCTCAGATGTGCATTTATTTCTTCATGCCATTTTTATATTCTCTTATCATAGTACTAGTCATGTAATACCAATAATGTCTTTCTTCAGAGTCTTCAGAATTTTAATTATCTTCAAGAGCTTTCATTTCAAATCTTGTGGATAAAACAAATAAGATGAGACCATAAGTTTGTTTTCTGAAGTAAATTTATTTATCCAACTTAATTAGATTTTTATTTATTAATTTTATAATTTCTCCATTCTATGACCGTCCATCAGTAATATCCTGAGAAAGAGGCTGCTCATAACAGTTAGCATCTGCACCACTGAGTCTATGAAATAATCAACTTTTTTGTTTTTTTTAAGAAACAACAAAATTTGAACACTTGTCATATTCCACCTACCACTTGCATGATGATACAACATTGCAATTTGAGCTGCAATTTTCATTTCATTTGACTGACAGGCCAAGACTATGTCCCCAAGAAGTGCAATGGAGTATATTATTCAATGCTAAAGCCACATTACAAAACACGTAAAATCATAGAATACAACAAAAAGTCACATAAAAAGCAAATGCCACTACTTTAAAACATGATTTGATGAGGAAAATATTTTGTTTAGGGAGAAGCATGGATTTTAAGTCAAACCAATTAAAAATTGTCTTCTCATCCATTGAATCTCCTATCTCTAATGACCCAAATATTCATAGATTAAAACAATTGTTGGAAAAAAAGTAACTTGTGGGAGGCTTGTGGGAATTCAGCAGTTCTTAGAAGAGTTCAAGAGTTTACTAATGATTCCACTCCTATAATTGAAGGGGAGGAAGTATACCCTTTATTCAGCATGATGCAATAAGCAATAAGGAATCCATAAAAGTCATTCAAACACACAAATTTTGTATAGTCAAAGCTAGTTTTTGCAATGTTTAAAGCCAGAGAGAAGTTTGAATTTACAAAAGGGTAAAATTGATTCCACCTATGCCTCACTACTAACTTACAAGACATGGGTTCAAGTACCTGTATAGAAAAAGGAATATATGAAGCCCAAAGGTGTACTATTAGAGGATGAACCATCAAGTAGACCTTCCATCCCTACATGCCATACCTAGTTATTCCTTGAGGATGACTACCCTGGGCCACATTGATGGCCTGAGTTCTCATCTTAGCTTCACTCCAGATCAAAGGAGCTGCCATAGAGTCCATGCCTAGCATCCTTCTTTTCCCCCCACCTGGAGATCCTTCTAAAGTCAATCCTCCAGAACTTTCATGTGAGGTTAAACAACTTTCAGTTGAACAATCAGCCCTTTGGGGTGGAAGACTATGCGGTATTTCTTCATCCGGAACATTCACTCCAGCCACCTCAGCTGATGGCAAGGAGTAAAATCCAAGAGGATCAACCAAAGTACCTCTTGGTGTTTTGCTTCCAATTGCTTGAAACTTTTGGCTGTCAGTGTCTATAACTGTAGCACCAATAAATTGATCAGCCAGCATCTTGCAAGCTCTTTCAAGCATGGCCATGTATCTCCTCTCTGCATCCTGGCGAATCTGCAAATGCTTCTCTGCCTGCAGTGTGATACTTGTTTCAATTACACTCAATATATGCAAACCTAAGATACCATACGACTAAATTACCAATGTAGCAAAAAATTTGTTAAGCCATATTGGAAGCATAACTTTGCACTAGGAAAATTAAATTTACCTCCACTTGCAAATGTAATTTACTCTGCACTTCCATCTGTGCTCTCAATGCCTCCTTGATTTCATAACCCCTAGGCACAAAATTAACCAATCCTTCAATTTGGTAATTCAAATCCATTGAGACATTTGCCACAACAAAAAATCTTATTTATGAATTAATGAAAAATCTTACTCGTTTGTGTCGGAAGTTGGCAGCTTTGGAGAAGTGTTCTCAGTGCCAGGGCTTTCTAAAAGATATGAACCTGATATTCCTTCCATAAAAGAAGTCAGTTTGAAGCCAAGACAATAACAGAAACGCTTAGAGTACATTACTGAAGTCCTGGAAAACTATTTCCAGTTTAGAAAGTTGTTTGCAGTGAAAAAAAAACACTATAATCAATGTTCAAATTTAAAGAGTAGTTAATATGTTAAGCATAAATTAACTGGGTTATCCAATTTTTCAAAATTAATCTAATTGGCTCCCTAATTACCAATATGTCCATCAACAATTTGCTACCCAATTGAAATTCTGCATGGAAAGTTCCTCATCAGTTTGCATCAACAATATAACCTAAGTAGGTGACATAAGATTATGGCATTGATTCATCATACTCTGTACAGATTTAAAGTCCAGGTGGACCCCCTCTCTGCTGAAAGGGGAAAAGAAAGGCAACTACAGAACACATTGCACAAGCAAACTCAGATGACGGGAACATAATTAATCCAGAGAGGGAAATGACGATCATACCATCTTTGCATCCTTCACCCAAATCTTTCCCAGATTGCTTACCAAGCCTGTATTTCTGCAATTCGGAAAGAGGTTTCAGTTTTGGCTCATAGCTTAAATTGGGCAGAGTATGATTAAGAGAATTAAAGAGACCTGAAGATGACTCTTCAAATGAAACAGAGTCAAACCCTTGACATTCATGGTCCGCATTATTGCTTTTGGTGTAGCTTCTGCAGATAACATCCACAACCTAGTCAGATAATGATATTGATGTAAATCTATGCATGAAGACTTCAAGATAAGCAATGGAAAGTAGGCTTAAAATTTAATAACTACTTTGCGAACAAGTCAAGCCAGTTTCATTTCTAAACTTCAGCAGACAACAAAGGCAAATATATTGAACTAATATACTTTCAACATGGACAGGTAATGAATTCATGGAAAAGTATCTTGCTTTGTTATAATTATTAAATGTAGAAAACATAAGCATGTGATTTGGGTTGAGGATGTAATATATCACAGGCACAGTCACACATGAGTTGGACCCCCTTAACCTGGTAAGTAATTACAAAGGAAAACCTGAATTTGACACTATATAAACTCATTTTACTCCAAACACAACATGATTGACCCAATAATGAATACAATATCATGTCACAAACCCAAATTGTCACCCCTCGTTCCACATTTTCTTTGCAGTTATAATTTAGTATCTTTACAACCAAAGCTAGGAAACTTGTCAGAATCTTATAGCAGAAAATGGCACTGAATGAGTATAAATACATGCCCATGATAAAAACTCACAACCCATCTTCTCGTTCAAATCCGTAAACTAATAATAGCATCATTTTGGTCCCTCTCATATTACAATAAAATAATCCTACCAGGAAATGACAAAAAAATTAACATTTGTTTGTCTTGCTTTGTTTCCTAAATAGCAATATACAACAAGAATGTTTATTATAAATTTTCATGATTAATATCACCTGTACCATATAATGTGAATTGGGAACTAAGCTAGCATGTTTTTGACAACTTTTAGCAAAGTCATATTGGGTCATAACGACTTTGGCTTTGTTTAAGAAACACGACCTCATTATTGGCAATATACACGGCAGTTTCTCTAAAACAAGAAAAGTACTTCATGATTGTTGGTGGCTCGGTGGAACATGGCACATGGTGGCAAACAAAAAAATGCTTTAGTTACATACCACATTATTGAAACAGCCACATCAACGAGGAAAGTGAATGAAATGAAAAAAGGAAAAAAATTGTAAATCCACATAATTGGGAATTGTATAGTTCCAAAACTTAATCGAGCAGGAAGGGGAACACATTTGATCCTTGAAATATAAGTCATATCAAATAGGTCCTCAGATGATAATTTTCTGTCATCCAATGACATCAATTCGGTCCCAATCATTTTTGGACTATTGATGTCAAAATAACTCATGTGAGATCAACTTGATTTTCCAAATCTTTTAAGGACCAACATAGGGGTTTAATTAAAATAAGCAATGAAAATAGTGGAAGAGTAAAAATCAAATTATTGTAAAAAACAGATCAAGATTAACTAAATTCTTTCAGAGCTTAATAAAACAGTAATTATTACAAACATAAACAACTTGCATTGATTCGTTAATAATAATATAGATAGAAGGAAAAGAAGAACAAGAACACAGACAGCTCCATACTGTCAAGGAGATTCCTTATTCATAATTTCTTTTGTGGGTGTCAATGTACCCAAACTCCCTAAATGTGCATCCCTAGATGAAGGTGGATTTTGGACTTTAGTGAGGTTCAAACAAGAAATTTGGATCCTAAAAGAATGGGTCTGTTATGTTATGGCTGTCATTGCAGATTGCATCTCTTCAAGGCACAACAGTGGAACCCTCTACCAAAAGTATTTAGGAGCAGCAAAGAGCCATTCAGCTCTGCTTTGCCACTGAAGCAACTGTGACAGAAGCAATTGACAACGTAGTAAACAAATCTCTACATCTAGCACTATAAAATCGATTTTAAGGAGTCATACCTAGTAAATTCCAAAAGAATCCCTTCAATTATTTGAAAAGTGAGTATTATATTTTACAATAACCAAACAAACCCAACGTGTTAAAAACAATTGTTTTACAATTTGATTCATTCTCTTAATAATCTAAACCAAATGTGCCCCATTGTTCTTCAACTCTTAATGCATCTGTTAATGCCACATTTAATGTATAAGATCAGTGCCCGCCTTTCAAACCACTTTTCTTCGGCAACAGAAGTTCAACAAGGTTGACAAGTATTAACAAATTGTATTTTCTTTTATTCATTCATGAAGTAAGCATATGGCAGTTTAACTTAGTTCCAAAATCCAAACCTATGATAGGTACTTCATTTCGGAAAAAGAAAATTAATATGATCTTACAAGATGGTTCCATCATGTAAGAAAAACAGGGAGGGAATACACAATGATAATTGATAATCCACAAACCAAAGGACAAAATATATTGTAATGTTTCATCATATTCAAAAGGGTAAAAGATCAAATGTGGCAACTAAATAGATCAATGAAACTATGGTAAAAAACACAAAGCGCTAGATCTAAATACTGAAAAAGCTTTAAAGCTATGTCTGGTACCATACATGTTCATCAATATGCCAACTTCATTACATTAATACTGCCTATGCAGAAAAATAGTTTCTAACCATTCTTTGGCTCCAACCAAATGCTTAAAGCTCCCAAGTCAATCATGAGAAGATTCAGCACCCATCAACAAACGAGGGTCCCGAAATTGAACAATGATCTCTTTTAAACACAACTCTCTCCAATAAGTTTTATACTTTGTGGTCAAACTCAGAACCCACTGATTGAGAATCTCATTCAAACAAAACAGTATCATATTAAAATTTCCATTAAGCAGTCAAACAAACTAACACACGACTACCAGTAATCAGCTCATGAAAGTATTCTCCACCTACATTGTTACAAAAAGTTCTACTCGTCACAGTTCACATGCATCCCAAGCAAGACCAACAAATCTAGATAAACATAATTGATAATTCCAACTCCAATTATGACAATTTACAACCGAGACAGGAGTATAACCATAAACAAACTCCACAACACCTAAAATTCAAAACAGTAAAATAAAAAATACTCCATTTTCCCTTGCTCCCAAATGCAAACCTCTCTCATTTCATTTCAAACAAAAAAGCATCACACGCAGCCAGCATAAATACTCAAACAAATCCACCCCAATTTAAAAAAAAAATCTTTTTCTTTTTGCAATTTCCTTAAAAAGAAAATTCAACCAACTTAAGACAAAGAAGGACTAAGAAGAGACTCACTACTTGCTCCCCCAAGCTGTGTGACGGCATCAACGAAGCGTTCGTGCAAGTCCTGAGTCCAACGAAGGCGAGGTTTGGGATCAGCAGTGAGAACAAGACAAGGGTCTCCCTTGTGAGAGTGGGAGAGGTTGGAAGCAGCAGCCTGCATGTCATCCTGCGCCACAATCCCGTCATGGGGGTGTATTAGCCTCGGGTACATCCTCCTTCAATGGGGGAAGCCCAGCAGCCCAGCAGCCCCAGAGAGTAAAGATGGAAGCTTTTTCAGTGAAATAAGGGACAGAGATCCGAGACAGGGAGAGTAGCCATCTGGGTGTGGATGAAACCAGGAAAGGAGGGAGCTTTGAAGTTGGTTGGGAGGTGAAAGATGATGATGATGAGGATGATGATGAATGAGATGAAAGTGAGAAAGCAAAAGGGAAAACTGAGTCTGACGCTGGCTCGCCTTTCCGGGATCTTGTCCCTTACTGGTCTTTTGAGTGAAGAAAAGGAAAGAGAAAAGAGAGAGAGTTTTTAAGGGTTATTGTCTCTGCCTGTGGGACTCTCTATCTCTCTCCATGCCAATATGTCTACATCCATTATTGCTATCTCTCTCTCTCTCTCTTTCTCTTTCTCTCTCTTTCTACCCATGTCACTCTCTCATTCTACACTCATTATTGTACTCTTTTTTCACATTCTTTTTCTTTTGGAAACAACTCTTCTCCTATGCTTGCTCACAAATCTCAACATTTTCTTAAAAAAGGTTATAACTTTAATTGCCTCCTCTTTCTTTCAGAGACGAAGGAGAAATAAGAGAAATTAATATCTGAGAAAAGAAAAGAAAAGAAACTCAATTTGTTGATTAAAATAGTTTGCCTCCAAATAAAATTAATTATAACGCACTATATGGTTATACAATCAATTATGGAATATGATTTAATTGATTACATTTCTACAAATGAAACAAAAATATCAATAAGGGATTTTTGCATTGTGTTTTAGCTATTCATTTCCATTACTTTCTTCACACTTTACTTGAAAAAAATATTCCCTGCATTCCAAAACAACATTTTGTTTCTATTTTCCAAATAATAGTACTTTTAGTTTTAGCCCTTTTAAGCTGTTTTTCTAGTAATACTTTCATATAATTACGAGTAATTAATAATAATAAAAAAAGACATAATGTAGTTAGTCGTTCATAGTGTTTGTTTATTATTATTTTTTTCTTTTGAAGAAGCAAATAAATGCAATAATTTATTTATAAAGTAGTTGTTATATGTTTTTATTCTTCTTTATTCGTACAATATAGTAAATATATATGTATAAAAGAATTAAATGTTAAGTAAAAAGTGTAAAAAGTATTAAAGGTTTTTCATTTTTAAAATGATAATTAAAATAAAACTATTTAATTTCACAAAACTAATTTTAGTTAGAATTAACTTTAGAGTAGAGTGATTTATATTTGTATGCTTTTATTATTTAATAATAAAGTTCAGTATAATTGTTTCTATTCAAAACAAGAGTTATCTAAATTTTAACTTAGAAACAATTATGAATTCGTAATCAATTCATCTACCTTGACGGAAATTAACAAGTTCCGAAGATGTTAAACATGGGATTAAATATGTAAAATTTGTCTAGAATCATGTTACAGTTGACAAGTAAGGAACACAGAAAGTCAAATTAAACAGACTTGGTTCGTAGAAGTCACCGTATAATTAAGAATTCAATAGAAAAATCATTGTATAATTAAGAATTCAACGTGTTTTTAGCACATGAAAATTAATTTTAATTCCAATAAAAAATTGTTTTTCCTCCTAGAAATTTTAAATATGTTTCTAATAAAAAATAAAATATGTAAATTTGGGATTTAATTCCTAAAAAAAATTATTCCTCTAGACTTTCAAATTATTAATTTTAATTTTTAATATTTATTTGAAAATAATAATTATAATTTATTTTATAATTTTTTAGAATCTATTTGAATGTCACATGTTTATAACAGTGATATGCGAATTCGAAATTGTTATTTGATTTGATACTTAATACATAAAAAATAACTATAAGAAAATGATAAAAAATGGTAAGAAGAAAAGATGTTTCTTATTCTCTTATGTGTATATTACATCAGTCATGTATAGGAAATATATAGGGAGTTTCTCTCTCCCAAATTACAATCTAAT
>Ga0123342_1001645_pt1 | contig 37578 bp, 11 predicted proteins | sample Turbeawhitnodule_FD_89960 | JGI IMG/M metagenome (GOLD analysis project Ga0123342, IMG submission 89960) | Root nodule microbial communities of legume samples collected from Mexico - Turtle bean Mexico white nodule | ecosystem: Host-associated > Plants > Roots > Nodule | place: Mexico: Nepantla...
TGCACCATCTCTGTGATATCGCTTGTCGCTTGATGATCCCTCCTTATCGCAGCGCCATGCATGTTCTGGCTGAGGAAACCTTGCCTTCAACGAATGTCCACTCTGGGAATCCTGTCGCTGATAAGCAAGCTGTCCCCTCAACCTGAACTCCCTTCACGCCCTATGCTGGCGCAACAATCACCTCACTGGAGTTGTACACTTAAACCTACACTTCTGGGCCTTCATCAGCTTCAATCCGAGCTTGTCGGGAAACTTGGCGACGTGCTTCCTGCGGCGATATCAAGCTACCTGATCACCAATCGCCAAACACGTCGATGACAGGCAAATCCGGCGACAACCAGCTATGCTCATTGCAGAACGCCAGCTCCACGACCGACGACTACAAACTCACCTCTGAACCGCCCATCTTTCCCTTGCTCACGTGCTCCGCTGAACACGCCCCTCATAGTCACGTGCAAGACACGTCATCATACCTGACGACCTGGTCGGTACATCATATATATATATATATATATATAGTATAAAACATTTAAATATAAAAAGAGATTTGTTTATTATTTTTTCTTGCAATTTAATGTCATGTAAGTACAAGGTGATATTATAATTAACGGCTTAATTAAGAAGTCCCTGTTAAATTTGAAGTTCGTGATAAAAACAATTAAAGTATATTTAGTTTATCCTCATGATCTTAGAAATATTTATATACCCTTTTTGAAATTGTTTTCATAATAATATTTAGTTATTTGTCAAGTTATGTCCACTTTTTTACAAGAGTGATTTTGTGAAAGGCATATCCAGAAAACATTTTATTAAAAAATATTATATAAAAGGGGACCATAGTTTTTTATCCTACCTTTTTTTATGATATGGTGGTGTCACCCACTGAAGTAAAAACCTTTTTTCAGTTGTCTTCCACAAATACCATTATTTTACTTTAACATAATGGAGAGGAACAGACCTAGACTGTTTCAGTGGAGAGGTTCATTTCAATCACTTCAATGCAAAGTTATCATTTTCAAGACCAATTCTAAAGTTTGGTTGCCTCCTTGTCTTTATCCCCAACTCTCCAGATGGACGTAAGTTCGGCCACATACATGGTACTGCAAAATTCAAAATATTTCTTTTACATATAAAAACACATAAATAATACAAATCAGTATCACTCATACTAGTAAAATAGTTTACAAATACCTTCTTTCAATAATGTTATTGGTAATACCTCTTGTAAGATAATTAGCAACCATAAGAAAATGATAGATTAATTCATGGAAGGAATTTTGCACATGTATGTTGATAATGAATTGGAAACTTCTTTACCGATTAGAATCGGACGAATCCCACAAGATACTTTAGTATCTGAATCTTGATGATTAATGGGTTCAAAATGCATTAAGGATAAAAGATAGTTAACAAAACTAAATTATACAGAAAACTAGGTAATTGATTCTTAATCACGACTCATACATTATGATAGGGTTACAAACATATAAATAACCTTCACTTTTAAGAAAAATGTACGTATTACACTGAATATCGAATACTCACTTAAATATCGGAACACATTTTGTGGATGTCCTCCTGCTTAAAAGTAAACAAGGAAAAAATAACTTAATTGAAAGAAAGAAACGAGAGTCGAGGAAGAAAAAGTTAGTCAAACGAATAAAAAAGTGAGAAAAACAATATATATCGATCGAAACAAATAATAGTCCTATTAGTCATCCATATTTAAATTTGTACCAAATAAATAAACTAATATTTTTGTCATAGTTTTTTTTTTTAAGGAATTGGATTAGTATAGAAATAATTCAATTGTTTGGTTGAATAAATATAGTTTGAAAACCTGAGATACATTAATACATTAACCTCTTTAATTTTGATGTTGATTTTAACTTATTTTATTATTCTTTCTTTTTAATCTTGAATAAATATAGTTTGAAAACCTGAGATACATTAATACATTAACCTCTTTTATGTTTTTTCTTCAAAACATCCTTCAATCTCATCTTTGGACGTTCCTGTTGGTACAGATTAAGAAAACGACATGTTTAATGATAAGCATAAACTGATGCATATATTTTATATTTGATAGTACATGTCAATTATTTAAGATGTTACAAAAATTCTAAAGCATAAAAGCCACAGTCACAACTCATATAGGTTATTACGACGTATAAGCTATCACTTTCGTCTTCACTTCTTTTAAGTACTATGTACCAAACTACTTTGACACCCCACATATACAATAAAACCTAAATCAAAGTTTGCATTTAAAAAAAATAACAAAGTTTTCTAATCCTTTTAGTTAATTAAATAATTATTAAATATCCCTATTCCTGTTTATCCTAAAATTGGCTTTGCTTAATGTTTTATATAATAATAGTTTTGTGATAACATGATTTTGGTATAATATTATTACAATATAAATATATATATAGTGTCGAATACAATATTCTGAATTTAATGTTTAAATATTATTACTAATTCTAACTAAAATGGTTTATAAATGTTATAATTATGTTTAATTAATTTAGGTTAAGTTTAGATAAAAGTCGAAAATGTGTTTTCAAGAATTCTAATGAATATTTTTTAATTTGCAGACACAAAAATGAAAATAATACCTTCTGTTGAAATTCAAAACATGTATTCAGTCAAGTATTTCATCATTTAATATCTTCAATCTCTATTTTGCTCGATTTTTTTAATATATCCACTCCTTTTAACTTTCCCAAGTATATATTTTTATAATAATTGAAATTAATGAAAAATATGTTCTTAACGTGACATATTTCTGTCAACGTAAAACTATTTATTACTTTTAAAAATATATTTTAAAATTTAAAAAAACAAAAAAGAAGATGATTTCTCTTTCATTTTACTTTAATTTGGAAGGAAATTTGTTTCTAGAGATGTTGTAAAAGGAATAACTTTCATCCTATTTTTACCCTAAAAAAAAGTCATGTCTCACTCTTCCATATTATTTTACAAATATTTTTTTTTGCTAACTGATAAAAAAATATGTTTACCTTCGTGTAGTAAAAGAATTATGGTCTTTTGTTTCAATTATCTTTTTCCCTTTATATTCATATTCAGGCATGTGGTAGAAGATATCTAGAATGTACAATAGAAAATATTTATTAGTTTAAGTTTTTAGTATATAAAGTATTGTTTTTATATGTTTGACTTTGAGTGAGCAACTTAGAAGATCCGTGACTATCTTTAATTTTTTTTTTCTCTTTTTAAGGAATAAACTTATTAAAAAAAATATTTTCCAAGTAAAGAAAATTATCATATAATTAATAACATTAGGTTAGAATGTTATATGTGAGTTTGAATTAGGTATTTTGAAAATTAAATATTGAAATTATGTTGAATCATCATTTTTGAAATATAAAATCTTCTTTTGAATATGATTTATATGTTTCACAATTATTATGAGGAATTTAAAATCAATTTGAATTAAAATTGAATAAAATTATCATATTTACTGATAAGAGTTAAGTTTTAGTCTAAATTGTTTTTATTTATAGTTTATTGATATCTAATTATCATAATCTGCTTACCATCGTCTAAGAGGGAACAACGCACGGGAGAATGTTGCGTTGTTTAAGAAGTTTTGGAAAGTTAAAGTTGTACCTTCTGCAATAGTTACGGTTTGGAGGGTGTTGGAAGATAAGTTAGCCACTAAGGTTAATCTTGAAAAGCAAGGGATCACGATAATAAGCTCTATATGTAGTCTTTGCGGGGTTAAGGAGGAGACTAGTACCTATTTGTTTTTCGAGTGTAGATTTGCATGGTTGCTGTGGAACCATTGTTATGTATGGCTGGGGTGCAAAGTGCGTTTCACAATGTCCCACTGCTAAACTTCTCTCAGTTTAGGATGTGTAATGTGTCTGCATCGGTAAATGAGATTTGAGGAGTGATTTGGATCGCAACCGTCAACGAGGTTTGAAACCATAGAAACAAGATAATATTTAAAGAGGGTGTAGTTGATGTAGTGGAAGTTTTTGCTTTGGTTCAATTAAAAGCTTGGACGTTGGTCATATCTAAGTGACATACTGTGCTTTTTTCTTTTTCTGATTGATGGTCTTGACCCTTTGGTTTGTATGGAGATGGTCTCATGATGTAGTAAATGTAGGCTTGAGTACCTTAAGTGATTCTCTTTGGGTTCAACTAGGGATATTATGTTACGCATATTTGAAAGTTTGCATAGTAAGAAAAGTTAAAGGTTATATTTATGTATAAGGGTTGGATCACCCCTAAATGACTTATATTTACTCATTGTTTTTTTATTGTCAAAAAAAAATCTACGTGAACATTTTCGATTCTAATTAATTTAGACTAAATTTAGATAAAAGTCGAAAATGTGTTTTCTAGAATTCTAATGAATATTTTTTTAATTTGCAGACACAAAAATGAAAATAATACGTTCTGTTGAAATTCAAAACATGTATTCAGTCAAGTATTTAATAATTTAATATCTTCAATCTCTATTTTGCTCGATTTTTTTAACACATCCACTCCTTTTCACTTTCCCAGGTATATATTTTTATAATAATTGAAATTAATGAAAAATATGTTCTTAACGTGACATACTTCTGTCAACGTAAACTATTTATTACTTTTAAAAATATATTTTAAAATTTAAAAAAACAAAAAAGAAGATGATTTCTCTTTCATTTTACTTTAATGTGGAACGAAGTTTGTTTCTAGAGATGTTGTAAAAGGAATAACTTTCATCCTATTTTTACCCTCAAACAAAAGGTCATGTCTCACTCTTCCATATTATTTTACAAATATATATTGTTTTCTAACTGATAAATAAAAATATGTTTACCTTCGTGTAGTAAAAGAATTATGGTCTTTTGTTTCAATTATCTTTTTTCCCTTGATATTCATATTCATGCATGTGGTAGAAAATATTTATTAATTTAAGTTTTTAGTAAGAAAAAATTAAGTAGTGAACTTTAATCCTAACTAATACCATAAAATGGATGAGGTTTATATATATATATATATATATATATATATAATTAATTGTTCTATTTTTACTATTTTTAGTAAATGTGTTATTTTCAGTGTTTTTTTTTTATAAATTTGACTTTGAGTGAGCAACTTAGAATCTGTGACTATCTTTATTTTTTTTTTCTCTTTTTAACGAATAAACTTATTAAAAAAATATTTGCCAAGGAAATAAAATTATCATATAATTAATAACATTAGGTTAGAATGTTATAAGTGTGTTTGAATTAGGTATTTTGAAAATTAAATATTGAAATTATGTTGAATCATCATTTTCAAATATAAAAACTTCTTTTGAATATGATTTATATGTTTCACAATTATTATGAGAAATTTAAAATCAATTTGAACTAAAATTTAATAAAATTATCATATTTACTGAAAATGATAAGAGTTAAGTTTTAGTCTAAAATGATTTTATTTATATTTTATTGATATTTAACTATATTGCTTATCGGTCGACACATCGTCCACTAAACTATTTAGGTTAAAAAAATATTAACTATTTTAATGGAGGACGATCGACATTTCGTCCACTAAAGTATTTAGGTTAAAAAAATATTAACTATTTTAATGGAAGAAGAGATAAAATCAATTATATTATTTTATCCAATTAAACTCATTTAAGTAACAATATTATTTTTTCTTTTTATTTATTTATTTATTTTTTCGTAATTCGTAATCCAAATTTTGTGCATATATTTCCAAAAAAAAATTATTAAAACAAAGTTTCATAAATTAAAATTAGCTTATCATAAAAAAAATTATTAATTATTAATTCAAATTTTATTAGTCTTAAATATGTTAGTTATTAATTTAATTTTATTATCCTTAAATTATTTATAATTAATATTATATTAATGATCAATTTAAAGTCCTATTAGTAATCATATTTTATAACTTATAATTATAATTTTATTATATTATATTATATTATTAAAATAAATCAAAATAATTATATACTTTAACAGTTTTGTAATTTATAGAATTAATTCAATCAATTTCTACAACTTTTTACTTTATGATACTTCCTTTAATTATTTTCTACACTTAAAACATATAACAAATATTCTATTCAAGATTGGGCGAATAAAACAATACGCGCGAAGAAGAAATTGAGATTTGTTTTTTTTTTTTCATAAATAACAAGTTAAATTCTAATAATCTATAGTATATGTTAAAATCTCTCATTTCAATTATTTTAAAAATGTAATTATAATTTCCAGTATTTCACTAGCATTTGAAAGAGAAAAAAAAAAAAGTTTTCCCTGTTGATTGCATATCTGAATTATTCTAGAAGCGATAGAACCATATATAAAAATTGTTGAAATTGTCACAATCAAGAGAGGGAATCTCTTCTTCAGAATAAATTATATATAACTAGTTTCCACTATGTAAATTATTTAAACTCGTCCTATGCCAAAACAAGCGAATTTGCTTCCACGCCCATACTGCACAAGAGATTTCATATTGAAGCAAAAAACCGACAAGATAATCAAAATCGAATGCATTTCATTGAGAAACAAATGCCCATAATGCTCTTTAAGAGAAAGAACAATGAAAATATAAATTGTTAAAATGTTTTTATTAAGAAAATCAAAATAACGCATCTATATGTGAAAATAGAACGACGATCTTCGCTATTAAAGCCAAGAAGAGTTAGAATATAAAACTAAAAACACATAGGTTTTTATTAAGTTCTGTTGATCTCCCTTTTTTTTCTATACCTAATTATATTTTTAGTCTTTATTCACTGTTAATTATTAATTCCATCTTATAACGTTTTATTCCTACATTAAAGTTAACTTAAATATAAAGAAGACATTAACGATTCATTAATTGAATACTTAATTCTTTATAATATTTTAGGGATCATACCAATTTTATTCATTTAATATCTAAAAAAATATTATTTATTATAATACAATATTTTATTTTAAAAATAGTTGTAAAATGATTATTTTTTATGTGTCAAATAAATTTTAATATAATATATTTTGCTAACATAAACTCTATCAAAATCATCTCTACATAAATTTCAAACTATGAAAAGTACATATCAATCCAAAACATATATATTATGGAATCCCACCGATTACACCACAAAAAGTTAATAAAATTTAATTCAAGCAGGAACTAAAGATTGAGTGATGAGTGTGTGCTCTTAATTAAAAGTGTATATTAAAGTGAAATTATTTGAGATGAAAATACGTAACTTAATTATTCTGACGTTGAGGTTAGTAGAAATGGCGAAAAATGAGAATAAAACCATGTTGGGGGTTATAATAGTAATTTCAGAAATAGGGGAAACAGAATCGGTGTTAGATATAAGTTGGCACTTGAGAACTTCTTTATCATCCAACACACAACATAAGACCTCAAAACTCTCTTTTGTTGTTCATCTTGGCGACGTAAGTGATGGGGTTAAGAGGGAAGGAAACGCCGTCGTTTTTTAGGGATTTTCTCGACAAGTGTGGTGGCTCCGCCGTCATTGACGGTGGCTTTGCAACTGAACTAGAACGTCTCGGTGCAGACCTGAATGACGAACTTTGGAGTGCCAAATGCCTTATCAGCTCTTCATCACATCTTGTCCGAAGGGTATTTCTTCCTTCCTTCTCTTCTTTTTCATCTTTAATTACTCATTTAATTTTCATAGTTATGCTCTCATCTCAACAACCTTTTTCTCTCAATGCATGCTTGCTAATAGGTTGCCACACACACTATGGAACTAGATTTTTTTTTTAATCTTCAATCTTAATTCTAAGAATATTTATGCCTGCATCAAGATTATCATTTGGTTCTATGCTAAGAAAATCATTCTCATTATAATTAGGTACTTTATATTAAAAATACAAGCTAAGATAATTATATATATATATATATTAGTTTATATATTAAAATATAATTTTTTTAATGAAAGAGCAAAGAAAATTACGTAAGAGAAAAGACCAAGAACGAGTATATACGCACACATGGCAAACTATAAACGTGTTCTTGTCTGGGCTCTGGCCTTACGTGTTACTGTTTAATGGGCTCTGGCCTTACGTGTAAGGCATTTCAAGAAATAATAATTCTATCCTCTTTTTTTTATATATTTTTTAAAATTTAAACAAACTGACTTTATATAAAAATATTTGTATGTGCTTCGAAATCCTTCTTTTAAGGAGAATTAAGAAGTCATTTTTTTCTCTCTCTAAAATATGATCTCTATAGATACTAACAAATTAATAAATTTATACAGCAGTAATATTATTTTAAAAGCAAATGCCAACTAATAGCTAACGGAACTGGCTAAGATATTTTTAAAAAAGAGATACTGTTTAAGGAGTTAGAAGAGGAAAACTTTTAATTATCTTTTTAAGAGACTTAAAGGTTAATTATACTAAAAATTAATAAATTTTAATTATCTACAAGGTTAGTTGTATCCAACCAGAAAAGTGTTGGATGATGATGCAGTAAATTAATAATAAAAAAATGTAAACAGAAATTACTCTGTGAAAGGAAAAGGAAATTATGAAAGCAAAATAAACTTGTCTATCCTATAATATTGACAATTTTATTGCTTTGTTCTAGATAAGATACACCAAACTTTCTTACAAGATAATCATTACTTTAATAAGAAGGACATTATCTCATAGATGAGGTTGACATATTTGCATATATGCGATTTCATTACAAAACATCACACGCAACGAACAGTGTTTTTAACCATTTAACCAAACAGTTTTTTCAATCAAAATCAAGACTAAAAAACAAAATACCAAAGTTACTAATTCCACTCTGTGTGTGTATATATATATATATATATATATATATATATATATATATATATATATATATATGTATGATAGTTGAATATTTAGAAATAAAATTAATTGATATAATATAAAATATATAATTTTGTTTATAATATATATTCACTATTTATTTTTTTATTAATGGATTAATAAGTAATGTTCTATTGATCTTTATTAGTATATTTTTATTTAATAATAATTAAATTATTGCGATATTATATTGTGCAGAAATAATATGATATATTAATAAATCAAGAATTTAAAAAAAAAAAAATTAGTTTTATCTTTTCTCGTACTTTAGAAAGCCTTCAGAAAAGTGAATAAAGTATTACCTTAACACCTTCATTATAAGTCTATGATTTTGAAAGATAACTATCTCTGATTTTATATAGAATACATGATACATTCATTTTCATATAATTTTGGTAAAAAAATTCTTTCTCAGCTTAGAAACTGTGATCATAAAAAAATAATATATAAATTCACAATAATTTTACTATTTATATGGAATAAAAAAACATATTAACAAAATTTGTTTCTTCCCTTTTGAAAATAATTATATTTAAAACCATTTAAATCCTTTAATAATCAATTTCATTACTTTTAAATACATTAAAAAGATATTTTTATCATAAGTTATATAATTAAAATTTATATATTGAATTTCCAACTAAAAATAGCACACTCGTCAAAGTGTGGGAAGTAAACAAAGAAGAAAGAAATTTCCATGAATTCTTCCTAGGTAGTTCCAGTGCACTGTTCTATACTTGTTTTTCTTCAGTGTTTACCTTTCCTTTCAAGAAGATTTGCAGCTCCACAGGAGTGAAAGGAATGTGGGGAAAGAATAATAGAAGTTAGAACCGTTACTTTAGTTTGTATATTAAGAAATGCTCTTCAATTCAATAAATTCAATTTGCCTAACGTGTGACAGGTCCACCTAGATTACCTTGATGCAGGAGCAAACATAATATTAACAGCATCTTATCAGGTAATTATCATCTCAACCTTTTTTCATTCCTACAATTCTGCATAACTTTAATTTTGGCCTATTTCCTGGTTCGGGTGCAGGCCACTGTTCAAGGTTTTGAGGCCAAAGGGTTCTCTAGAGAAGAAGGTGTAACTATGCTTAAAAGAAGTGTTGAGATTGCACGTGAGGCTCGAGAGATTTATCATGATAGGTGTACCAAAGATTCTTCTGACTTTGTGAGAAATGAAAGATTTAGGAAACGTCCCATTTTAATTGCTGCTTCTGTGGGAAGCTATGGAGCGTATTTGGCTGATGGCTCTGAATATGTGTGAGTGATATTCTGTGTTTTGTTATAGCAAAAATGCATTACCATAAAGTTTTAACAACTACTGAATAGGTGCTTACTGATTATATATGAATTAAGATGAGAATTTTCATGATTGAAGCAAAAACTGCCCTTCCAAATCAAAGCCATATATATGACCACAATCTATGCTCATTTTCTTTCTCTCTTCGCAGTGGGGAATATGGTGATGCTGTTACTGTCCAGACACTCAAAGATTTTCACAGGGAAAGAGTAAAGATTCTGGTTGATGCTGGAGCTGACTTAATAGCCTTTGAAACAATTCCAAATAAGCTGGAGGCACAGGTATTTTATTAAATCCCTGGTGGTGAAGTAACTATTAAACAGATTCACATTTTCGTTACTTTATTTTTATACCCTGCAAGATTGCAACTGTAGGAATCTGTGATGGAGTGTGCAAAATGCTGTGTCAATTATCATTTACTAATACCATAGAAAGTTGTAAACTACCGTTGCAATTTTGACTTAGTTTCACCTTGATTTTGAGCAACGTTATTGATTTTGTTTACAATTTGATATATAGGCCTATGCTGAACTTCTGGACGAAGAAGGCATAGAAACCCCTGCGTGGTTTTCTTTTAGTTGCAAGGATGAATGCAATGTGGTTAGTGGTGATTCTATCTTTGAATGTGCTTCAATAGCTGATTCATGCAGACAAGTTGCTGCAGTTGGAGTTAACTGTACTGCTCCTCGATTTATTCATGGATTGATTTCATCTATTAAGAAGGTGCGACTTTTGTTTAACACTCTGCACTACGCTGTCAAAACGTGCCAATTTGCTTTATTATCTTGAATAACTTGTGAGAGACAACTACTAGTTGGCCTTCTAATCCGTTGTAATACTATTTAGTTCCTCAAATTATATAGTTTTAGTGATATGCTTCCTGGTTTCCAAGGTTCATATGTCTCCCATTTACCATCAGTTCTCTAAAAACAGGAATCTCAAAGTGTCCTTAGGGCATTGGTAGAAGAAATACAATAGAAAGTAGTTAATTGAAAGAAAGACACTTGTCTTTCAAGTCATTAGACCTATATTATATAGGGTGTAGGAAATGTTTTTTAAACTAGTGTCCTTACTTAAGATACTCATTACTTGTATATCCTACAATCAACTTGAGACAAAAACATTGGATGTAAATCCTACCTTATAAATCGGTGGTTTTATAGAACTGAATTAGACTTGAAGTTCACTTCTTAATATTATTAACATGACCTTATATATTCTCAATTGAGAAATGTTAATAGCACTCTCGTATTTTTTCTAACAACAGCTGACTAATAATTTTTTTAACACTCCATTTTAAAGGCAACAAGTAAACCAGTACTTGTATATCCCAACAGCGGAGAGACTTACATTGCTGAGAGCAACCAATGGGTGGTGAGTTGCTGCTTCTCTCTCTTTGCATGTCCCTACTTTATTCATGGTCAAGTTCAACCGAAATCTATCTAATTCCAGTTATAAATAAATGATACTTCCTCGTCAATTAAAATTTATCTGGAAATCCTTTTCTGTTATGTTTCTATTGTTATGAATCTTATAACTGGCAGTTAAAATTCACAAAGCAGATAATCAAAAAATAATTTGAATGCTGTTACTGAAAGAAAATTAGCAAACATTGAACACTTTAGTGATTTAGACAGAGCTCTTTTTTGTCAAACACCAGAATGTGCTATGTTGTAGGATAAGTCAGAGCGGTAAGAATTGGTAGATGTAATTGTAGTTTAGTATCATCAAATTGATAACCTGAAATTTATCTTGTAGAAATCAAGTGGGTTAGCAGAGGATGATTTTGTACCCTACATTGGCAAGTGGCGTGATGCTGGGGCTTCTCTTTTTGGTGGCTGCTGCAGGACTACTCCCAATACCATCAGAGGCATAGCGGAGGCAATATATGGGAAAGTTCAAGACAAATGTATATAACTGTGCAAGTATCTTTTTATCTGTAATGAAAATAACTAAAATAATCCCAACGTGATCTCTAACTTTCTGCCTTAAGCCTTTTGAAATTCCCATTGTCAATAACAAAACCTTCTCAGGATGTGATACAGAAGCAGAGAAGCCAGCAGGGAAATTATCAGTTATGAGTTATGAGTTATGAGGAAACCTTTCATATTTAAGATGGTAAAAGATCTCATGCAGGCCTTTAAAATGCGATATTAAAGAGTCTAGAAAAATGCCTCAAAATTCTTGCACAAAGAAATAAACAAACTAAAAGTTGTCAAACTTTGAAGGCGTAATGTTATAATTTTACACGATGTGTGTGAAATCGCAAAATACAAGGAAAGGGTGTTTGTGTGCTTTGGCTTAAAATAAACATGTAATGTACAAACACAACAACACCTTTCACTTCTTTTGTTTTTTCTTGCTAAGTAATGTATGTAGTGTGTGTAGCTAGGCCAAACTGAAAACACAGCTGATAGCACATCACTGCCTGTTTTTAGTTTTGCAGTAAGAAGGTGGAATATTACATAGGGGTATTTTTGGAAATACGAAAATGTATGGAGGTGGGAGAAGAATATATGGAGGTGCAAGGAGAAACAACCTAGACCCAAATACAAAAAACTATTGAATTCACCCTGTTCAAAAAAGGTATAGTTAATGATGGCCCAAGATTACCTTTTTTCCTTCCTAAGCTGTTCATCCTGGATCAAGGTTTTTTTTTCTAATTAAAAATATTATATTTTTATCTGATTTTCGAAAATAATTACAAAATCCTTACATAATTTTTTATTTTATTTAAAAATCTTATCTTCACTACTTTCTTGTATTAATATTTTAAAATAATAAAATAAAACAAAATACCTGTTCTATAACTATTTTTGAAAAAAAAATATATCTTTTTAATTTATGTACTTTTCCTTAAACTCAGTTCTAGTCCCTACACTTTTAATGAATTAATCTTTCAACTTCTAAAAATATGAAAAATTTGTTTGTCCTTACATTTAAATGTAATATTTAATTATTTTAAAAATAAACTAGACGCATTTATATTTAAAAATTTAATTACTAATTCATCTAAAAGTGTAGAAACTAAATACACAATTTTTACTTTATAAAGAAAACAAAATGCTTTAAACTAAAGAGGTCGTAATAACCAGAATCGTGTGACTGAAGGCTAACATTCTTTCCACATATATCTGTTACATAAATACCTCTTCAAAAATATTTAAAAATTTAAAATAAAATTGTCTATTAAAATAAAAACTAATTAGACATAGGAAAGGTGTTAATGACATCTGTTACGAAGCAATTATCTTTAACAAATTGAATAAATTATTTATAAATTTTGAAATAGTTATCTTACTTTAAAATAATTAATATAATTATGACAATCATTTAATATAGCATGAATATTAAATATAGGTAATCTTACTATAGCAGAAGTGGATGAAAATGAAAGTTGTTGAAAGACAGAATGGTGGAGCAGTCAAATACTCCATAATTTGACTAGGCAATAACAATGGGTGTAATACACAACACATCACCACCACCAATGTCAATGAAAATACACAACTACTTTGCCAATTTTCAATTTTAAAAAAATATATTATTCAAATAAAATGTCACATAGATTAATCGTTAGTATTATAATTTTCTTAAAGAGCCAAGCTCACAAATATTAATAGTTAACTTTATAATTACATATAAACTGAAATTTAGGTTAACTCTAACTTTTTGAGAAAATTATCATATGGCTTATATTTTTAAAAACATTAAATTATAATAAAATATTTCAATTCATAAACACATTATAATATCATAAGATATATATATTCTAGAAACTAAGAATGAAAAAAATATACAAATAAGTGTGATGGGAATGATGGTAAGTAAGAGAAAACATTTGTTTCGCCATTTTTATTTTCCAATTGACGAGGGAGGGAAAAGACATTCATTAATCTTTAGGTGGTTTTATTCTATTCCAAGTCAATTATATCATAGATAAATTGAAAGTATTTGACATAATGCCTCTTTCACATTTATGTACAAATTATCTTTGTCTCAACTCTGAAGACATTTATTATCTAAAGAAACCTCAGTGTACAAAGCTTATCATCTACAACTTTTAATTTTTATTTTAAAATACTTTGTTTAAGGACCAAATTCAATACTTGAGAGAAAATCAAGAAGGTGGGATCATGTAAGGTTAATTCATGTCCAGCAATGATATGATGGGGAGAGACAAAGTTATGATGCTTTATTTAACCAAACTCACATAATTGCCCAAGTGGCCACTACTTAGCCATCGGTTTAATTAGTGTTTTGACTATTGATTTCGTGCCAATTCATTTATTAACAATGATCATATTAAATTTTACTGTATGGTTGTACTTGTACACTGTAACTGGATTTTAAGTCTTCAATCATGCATGCATTCAACATTTAAGACTAACCATCCTGCTAGAGATTTTTTGTAGAGAAATTTATGGGTGTTTGTATTCATGTCAGTTTTTAATTTGAAATTTCACATTTTAATTAAAAGAATGAATAAATTTAATTTATATAAAATTGGTCTGTAAAGAGATAATTTATTTATTTATTTATACGGTGGACATTCACACCATTTCTTATCTAAATATGAATATCTTATATGCGAAACTAAATATGTGTGGATGATCTGATAGTGATACGTCCAACAAATCTCATTAATGGTATGTTCGGATTGTGGAGGAGATTTGAGGGAGTGAATTTAGAGTGGTTTGAGAGGAAAGTGAAGTTGTTTGGATCAAAGGTATGTTAGAGTAGATCTGTAAAGAAAGTTTATTGAATTTGGTAAATGATGTGAGATGATTTTGTGGAAATTTTGATTTTTTAATGGTATTATGTAAATTTTTAATAATTATAAAATATATATTATAAATTAATTTTACTTTTACTATTATTTATTTTTATCAATAACTTTTTAGTTATAGTTATTATTTCATAAATTTATTATTAATATTTTTTTAATTATCATTTTATATATTTATTAATATTTTAATATTAATAATAATAATAATAATAATAATTATAAATTTATGTTATAACATATATATTTTAATTACATTCGTAAATCTTCGTAAATATGTGAAGAAAGAAAATTGGAACTATTTAGTCTCGATTTTTATATTTTATTTATTAATTTACAATTTTTTTAAACATTTATTTGCCTCTCAACTTTCTCGTTGAATCCAAACATACCTTAGATAAATTTTAATACATACAAAAAAAATAAATATACTAAAAAATAAATTTAACATGCTCACAAAATCAACATATAAAATAATTACCTTATATATATATATTAAATTAACCTTATATCTATATTTTCAATATTTTTCTTCTTTTCTAATTGTGGAGTATTTCTTAAGATTAATGTAATAGTAATTTTTTATACATGGGAGCAAATCATACCATGGAGAAGGTTGGCACAAGTGATTAGAATAGCATCTCAAAATATATGCTAGTCTTGTCGTTGAAAACAAGCACGGTCAAAATCATTGTTTTACATCAATGAATGAGTTTTAAAAACATGCTAATAGTAATAAAATAAAAACTGTGTCCTTTTATAAAAATAATACGAGTATTCCTTTTTAAGAAGTCTAAGAAAAGGAAAATAAGTATTTTATTGCTTTGTATATATATTTCTATTTTTTATTTTTGTAAACATTTAATTTATCTTATTTTGCATGTATTAGCATTCATGAAAGTTAATTATTTATTTTTCTATCTCACGTTGAAAGTAATAGGTTAAAATTTTAATAATTTATTAATATATCGATTATTTGATGGAATTTCAATCAAATACCATATCTCGAGTGTAATATTTAACACAAAGTTTCACGTGACTTAGAAAACTTAAAGTTCAACACAATACTACTGTAGTTTACGCGTATACGGCTAAGAAAAATTAGCTTTAAACTATTGTAATGCATTTTAATTGGAGTTACATCTTAATTGTATTTTAACTATAAATAAATCTTAAGATTAGGAAAAATAACCAAACCCTTGAACGTCACCTTATTTAGGAAAAAAAATGTTTTTCCTCTACGTTTGAATGTTGATAATTTTATCTTAGTGAACAGTCATAATTATATACTAAGTTTTTCTTAATAAAAATTATATATATATATATAATATTGATAGAATTATGTTCTTTTATAGATTGGAAAGTCTCGTCACACAAGTTTGAATCTCTTATATTTTTTCGATATTTGTATTGAGTAAGTTTTGATAGTCGTGTGAAATTTTATATATAAAAGATTTTTTGACATTTAAGTAAGCACTTATTATTTAGTTGTTGAGAATAATAAATACTATTAAATGCGTACATTGGCTTTACATTAACCTACCTATTTATAAGGATGTGTTATGGTGGTTTAAATTAACACAAATATCATAGGTAACCTTGAATTAGTTCTGATATCAGGCGATAATTCTTTACAAAATTTATACTTATGTGACTTTTTCTTTGGACGAGGTGATCCTAATTGTGGCAATTGTTGCACTAGTCGACCATGTATCCTGGATGTATCAGACATATCTGGGACGTCTCAGTCATGTACGATACGATACAATTTATATCAAAATAATGATAAATATTATGAAGGAATCATGACAGAGTATTGTCTCCTATTAATGACCCAAATTTAATAACATAATATAATTTTACTAAAAAACTATATATATATATAATTAAATAGAAACTATTTTTTTTAAATAGTTATTATATTGATTAAATTATATATTATTTTATATACTAAAAAATATTAATATTTAAAATAATTTTATTATTAAAAAAATGTATAAACTAATTTTTAAATTAATATCTAATTAGCTACTAACTAAATAGTATTTAATTCTAATTAGTGAATTGTTAGTTTTTGAACATCAATATTTTAGAACGCGTAGAATATTGTAATTTTTTAAGAATATTTGTCTAGACTATAAATATATACTTAGTGTGGATATGATTGTGATATATATCTTATAGTAAATATGGAATATTATATATAAAATTGAATATTAATCATATCAAAATAAAATTATATTAAGAATAAATAAGAGGCATAACTTCTATAAAAATTGGACATACTATATCAGAAAAGTTAAACATTAAGTTCGTCTATAGTTAAATTGTTGCTTAATTAAGTATTGAAAAATTTTGGTCTCCTGATTTGTGATTTTTGTTTTATCCAAAACACCCTCTTTTTAGTTGCATAAGTAGTAATGGATTTTGCAAAGTTTATATTATATTCGTTAATGAACTTTTATAGACAATATCTTAGAATTATTGTATACTCTTTATTTATTGATAGATGTACTTGGCCAACAAATTTTCCACAAAAAGGAAAATTTTAACCTACCTTATATTCGAGCACGTCTAGATTAAGAACAAAAATACAAAACATAAGCATGTGTATTTACTCCTAACAAACTTTAAAAAAAAAACATAAAATTGTCAAATATAAGTTAGAATAAATAATGAATGTAATGTTTTTATATTATTATTTAATCATGAATCAGTAAATACGATGAATTGACTTATTTAAATAGTCATGTGTGAAAAATAGTTTTTGTCTGATTAATAATGTAAAAATTTGCTATAAAAAATAATGTAAAAATTGTTTTGAATTAGTCTCCAAATATTTATGGAGAATGACTTATTATTAAGTTTTTTTTTTTCTGACAGCAATAATTAAGCATGGTTAGAATGGGAATAAGCCGAGTTAGATTAACGAAAGGGACAAAAAACTGCACCACTTGGTCCAACCATGTTTTCTAATTGTGACAATTTTTTTTATTAGTAATGATCAAAGGAAAATTCCATTGCAGGAAGTGTATATGTTTATGATTTCAGCAGTCACTAGTATTTTGTATTTATACAAATCATTATATGAACCATTTGTGCAGATATTAGTTTGGTTTGCTTACCCTAAAAATGTAGAAAAGCAAGATAAGAGGTAGAATGTTCCTTTAACCTTGGAAGAAGAAGAAGAAGAAGAAGAAGAAGAAGAAGAAGAAGAAGAAGAAGGGTGAATGCATGAAAGGTGTTTATGGCAGAGAGGGTCTACATCAGAGGCATACACACTCATACTTATTTTGTAGAATATGGCTGTGTATGATATGGTTCCTCTTTAATGCAAAAGACAGTGACTGGTGAGAAAAGCTTTGTCACATTTTGAATACTAAAGTGCCCCAAACGCAAAACAAAAACCCATATTCCATGAAAACAAAGGGATTAAAACTTGAGGGTAGCAAAGAAAAAAGGGAGACACAAACACAGTGGGGTCTCTCTCAAAGCAGAAAAAGCAAGAAAGAATCAAATTGGAAGGCGTTAGGGAAAATAAAGGAGAAAAAAACAAACAAAAATCCAATGCTTATCTCTTTGACTGCCTCGTAAAACATAATTTTGCCCCCGATTTTACAAGGTGCGTGGTTCGGGAAACAAAAAGCAAAAGCAACAAGCAGATCTTCTTGAAGTTCTTTTTCTGTTTTTGACCTTTTCTGTAATCAATTGCTTATGCCAAACACATTCTACTATAATCTTTCTATTACCAACTTTACAAAAATGGTTTACGTTCACCACCTTCTCTACTAATCCATTTTGTTAAGGAATCACTAATACCAATTATGTTCTTTATAGTCTTCTTACGTCAATTAAAAGTCAACTAAAAATATAAATATTTAATAATTATCATTAGTTGATTTTATACCTAATGTTATTAAAATCTATTCTAGTTAGAATTTATTAGTTTTGATATTAATTATTTTATTTCGATATTGTGTTTATGTGTACCTGTGACCCATGGACAGGATCTTGCCCTGCTATTAGGAAACCCGTAGAGTTGTTGAACAATCTTCTATTTACCAGGAACAGTTGTGAAGAAAGAAAAAAAACCTTATAATTGAACAATCATATCATTCAAAGAGACTCTTTACATTTTAAAAATAATTATTTTCATCATACTTTTATACATATACATATATTAATTGTAGAAATTAATACACAACAAAAGTCTTCATTAAGAACTACTTTTTGTTGAAGATCACCAGTTCAAATGATTTAACTATTATAATGTTTAATCTATATTTTAATAATCATAAAAAAAATGAGAATGTGAAAACAACTCCAAATTCTAATACACACGACTAAGGCTGGTTTAATCCTATAACTTGCAATTAAGTGTAACTTGGCACCTCGTTTTCTTTTTTTTAAATATCTCTATTTTTTTTTTCAAAACTGAATTCACGAGAAGGATGTGTATTTAGGATACTGTTTGACATTTTTTTGTTTTGTTTACTAAAGCTTTTGCGAGATTAGACATTAGATTGTATTATAAACAGAAATTTGAAGCATTGTGATTAGCATTATGCAATACATGGAGTTTGTGTTTGACCGTTATGAATGATACCTACCTCAGAGTACACGAATTGAATGCATATGGTCCCAATCCCAAGTTCCAAGCATTCAGTGTTTTCACAGTGTTTGGTTAATTAAATAGTGCCAATGATTTTTCCCAACACCAATCACTTTAATAGTATTTAAAATTTAAGATCATATATTAAATTATACTAATAACTATGCATTGATTGATCAAACACTAGTGCTTCTCCCGCATATATTATTTTCCCTATTCTTTCTTGCTGTTGAATGATGAGTATCCCATAGTGCTAAATTCAAACTGCACAAATAAGAAAGTGGTGGAAATGCAAGGATATTTACGTGAAAATATTGCACTGATTTGTAATATTATTCATCATATCTTGGTTGAATATTCAGAGACGGTGTTCCCCTTGATACCACTTTATGACCATCGTACGTATTGGATTGCTTTATGTGTAGGAAAGAAATTGTATCATATATAGTCTCTTTAATTATTTCAAGCTCTGCATAATACATCTTTTGCCTTTCTCTTTTTCATCTCTTGGTCATTTTCCACACGAAACCTGTTGCCATTCACTCACAACTCTCCTGTTATACTTTGCAACATCTCTTTTCTTTCTTCTTTCGTTACTATAGGGTATGCTAAAAAAAATATTGCATGATTTTGATTTTGAATATAGAATCGTCTAAAATTTTAAACTATAAACCTTAAACTCTAAATCAATTCAACTTAACGTACATCAACCAACCATAAGAATCTTTAATTTTGAACAGATTTGATGAAATTCATGAGAGAGCAATTAATGAGCTCATCATAGTTGTAGATTACCCAAAGAAAGTGAAATACTACAAAAAATTCAAGAAAGAATAAAAGCAAGTTTAAGAAACCAAGTTTAAAGTTGATGTAGGGCCATTCTATTCACTAGTGGCGCCGTGGCAGTTTGTTATAAAAGGACTATTCGAATACTTTTAGGAATATTAGTAAGATGGAGATGTTTCACATTTTCGCGATCATGAGAATGATCATGTCACACAAAATCAATAGTGGTTAATTATAATGTAGGAACTTTTATTTAATTTCAGATTTTTTACTTGTAAAAATGATTTAAAAACAAAACAAAAGTTTAAGCCGTAAAGAACATTAAACGCGGCATAGTGTATATTTTAAGATTTAATTTATTGTAATTTTTAAAAATGTGGTTTGACCTATATAAAGGTCTTATTTGATCGACCTACAAATCCTATTTTATTATAAAATCTTTAAGAAAGTACTAAAATTATTTATTTATTAATCTAAGTAATATATTAGTAATGATATTTTTTTATCGTAAAATGGTGTATTAATGTAAAATGGTGTATTAATATATAATATCAACATTACTTATTTTAAATATTATTTTGTGATATTAATGTATAATTTTAGTTTTTAATGATCTTAGTGAGTGACTTTTATCATCATCATTAATACAAGACCTTTTTAGTGGCACAATTTAAAAAATAAAAAACAAAATTTAAGTTATTTTTAGTATAAATTAAAATTTTAATAATTTAATAATTTATTTTATAAATTTTACTATTTTTCTAAATTTCTTCCTTTGACGTTCTAAAATTATAAGTTCAATTATCACATTTTCTTAAATAAAAGTACAATGAGTTTAAAACAATATATTTTTGGGTAACTTGTTTCATGTATATCAATTTTGTGCTTAACAATATCATTTCAAGTATATCTTACCATACATTTATAAAAAGATACAAAACCACAGTAAGTGTCCATATGATAATTAGAAATCAAATTATAATTACATTAATTGAATCTTAATAATTAGATACACATTAGATTAAATAGTTAGATACATATTAGATGGGAAAATATTTTTATTCGATTGAATAATTGTTTTTTTCAACTTTGAATTTGAATTTTTAAAGAATTACGAGTTAACAGAAATTGTATGAATTTTGAATTCATGAATTAACCTTTTGTTTTCTTTGAATTTCGTTTTCAATTTGAGTTGCATTTCCAATTCTGCTTCATTTTTGCTCCCTTCTAAAACGAAACCCCCATATTAAATTTGTAAAGAAAGAATATTAATGATTTGAATGGAGTAGATATATGTCATCCAAGAAACCTAAATTGTATTCTATATTGCAATTTTTTGTAGTTATTTGATTTCAAAACAGTATTCAAAATCAATGTGTGATATAAACTATTAATTGTAATTGGTACTAGTATAGGTGATACTAAATGTAGTAATAAGAAGACTAAATAATATAAAAAAATCCATAATTATTAGTTCTAAAATATACGGTAATATTAAAGGATATGTGTGGTGTGTATTTTCAACTGAATCTTTATTAAAAACTTCATTATGTACTAAAAATATTTTTTTATTTTTCATAAGTACATTGTTGTTGACTTTTACCATCAATGAGATGATGAGATTATTATCTTCATCTTCCAATCTCTAACTTGTGTTGAAATAAATTTAAATATTTTCAATTGAGTCCTTGTTAACAACTTTCACTATTAAATATTATTTTATTTTTAATTTTTATTTAAATACTCTGAAGTTTGATTTACTTATTAACACTTTCTTCTCTAATTTGTCGATTAACTTACTCTAAAATAAAGATGCAAGTTGATCACCAGTTGGAAATAAAAAGATAGAAGTAATAATCATATCATTTTGTTGAAGACAAAATAAGATGAAAATATTTTTTTTTTAACACTCAATAGAATAGTATTTTCTTTTAATAAGACTTAATTGAAAATACCTAAATTTATTTATTATTTATTTAAAACCTAATTAAACATTGATTACTTTAATAAATATATCATAATAAAGGAAATATATTATTCACATTATTATAATTTATTCTTTATATTTATTTACATAAATATTTTTTTTAAGAAATAGATGAAAATTTAATATTTTTTTATTAAAGTTTAGATTTGAAAGTTCTTATTTTCCTGAAAAAAAAAATGATCTAAGCTAAATCTAAATATAAGTTTAATATTAACTCTAACAAATTTTCACCCTTTTGCTGATAAAAAACAATTTTTTATCCCTGTTCTTTTCTATCTTCTCACGTTTTACCTACCAAGAACAAGTCAATTATTTCAGTTGGATAGACTACAGAACATGAATTATGAGTATATGTGGGTTTAATTATGTGTTCCAACTTTTCCCTATTTTCCTCTTATAATGGCTATCACAAGCTTTGGTTAAGAAACAATAGAATAATAACATACTAACCGCTAATATAAGTTATATATGTAAAAATATGATTAGCTGATTCACTTATTATTATGATTATAAAAGATAGTGAATTGATTGTACCTTAAGAAAATGATAAAAACACCATTTCTCCAAATAATATCAGTTTACTATTTTATTTCCATAACAATTTTTGTGTGTGTTAATTGACTAAACCGGTTGAAAAAGAAAAATTGTGAAATAAGAGTGACAACCCTAATAAAAGAGGTATCGAAATATTCATGTTTTGATGATATTCTGGTTGAATCCAAAATGGTTGGTTGTGCTTAGATAGGAGCATGATGAAGATACTATTGCTACTGCTTCTGCATCTGCATCTTCTTCTATAGCCACCTAGCTTCTCAATAATCTAAGATAGTTGAAGTTGATCGATGGCAAAGAGTTCGCATCGCACGTTCTAAAATGCGGGACCACCTTTTCTTTGTTCTTTAAATATGCAATTACTATGCATGGCCCAATTCTCTTTCATCTTTGCAACAATTCTCCCCTTTACCAGTTTATTTGGATTATTCCATGGCCCCTCTTCTCTTCCTTATTGTCTCACAAATCATTCCCAAAGACCCACGTTCAACCATTCATAAACATAACCATGCTCCACAATCCCCCCCATAAAGCAAAAGCACTCCCAACACCTATATTTTACTCTCAAAGTAACAACAACATTATGTTAACCCTTCTTTTATACATGGAAATAAATTAGCACATCGCAACCAATTTTTTTTCTTCCTATTAGATAAGCTTATTTGATAAGTAAAATCGATTTATAAGATAATTTTTTCTTTCCAAATGTGAGAAATTGGAAATGGGATTCCCCCAATTGGGTTAATTTACCAGCCTGGTACGACCTTGTAGCTGTTTGTATGCATCTTTGGCAGTCTACACAGTAATTACTTCCCCAGGATTTGATTAGACGCATTTGTTTGGTTTGTTCCCACCATACTATACTATCACTGTTCTTGCATCACCCCCAAAATTCTTAAATTAACAAATTCAAACTTAGTGGAGAGTCTTGTTATACCTTTGACCCTATCACTTGTGTCTTATTTTTGCAGCTCCGCTGCAGTAGCTGATTTTTCTTTTGGCTTTATCATTATTTTCATGTCAGAAAAGCTCCACCACACTTATTTGGACTCAACCTGAAATTGCATTTAATACGAACAGACTATGTTTAGTGAAGTTTAGGTTATTATTGTGTTTGAAAAAAAATCATAAAGTTAATTTTTCTGAAAGTAAAATATAATAATAAAGTATACACTATCTTTAAATTTTAATGAGTGTGTGTATATATAAATATATATCACACATTAAAGGTCCATTTTGTAGTTTTTATATAAGTTCGTTTTTAAAAAATATGCTTTATTTGGGTGGTGGACTTCTGTGATGAGATGCTTTATTATTTTCCTGATGATAATAATAATATGCAGTATTGCACTGTCAACTTAATACATTTTCTATTTCATATCAACATGGGTTTTGACTAATAAGATACTTGAGGACCAATAATTTGTGAAAAAAGGGAACAGATTGGTGGCCAGTGGGGCTATGACCTCATTCCTCGAAGAGGTTCAAGACACATGAAATTTTTAACACAGATATAAACACCTCAGAAGAAAATACCAGAAAAAAAAAAGAGTCAGTTTTAACTTTAGTATTACTCTTAAATCTTGACCCCAAAAGAATAATTGCAAACCGATGTACGAGAATTATACCCAGAGGAGATTTAAGAATGGTTGGATAAAAGGGCATGGGCAAAATTCAAACTTGGGGAGCCAAAGGAAAAAGGGTCATTTTGCTTTGGAAATTGGTGTAATTTTCTTTATAAAGGCATTGGGTATTGAAGGTCTTAGGAATTAAAAGAAAAGATGGAAGGTGGTAGTGATGGATTTTTGATTGAAAAGTCTAAACCAAAGGAGAGTTGTGTATAATGAATATGATAAGATTTGCAGAAAATCATAGTTGGCGGCAGCTTCAAAGAGTTAAAAGCAGTGAAGGCCGGGAGGAGAAACGGAAAAGAAATCCCCAACACCATAAAATTGGGTAAGTTGCCATTGTTTCCAAAGACATTCCAAGACTAGCTAGGTCAGAGGCAAAAGGGTCTCAAAGTTATTTGCTAGGCAACGCAACACGCCCTATATTCAGTGGCACCATACCTAGACCAATCTATGGAATCAAACGTCACATTGAACCATATAAAATATCTAGTCATAGCATAACAGGGCAAATCAAAGAAAGACAAAAATAAATTTTTGAAAGGATATTCATTTATTCATTCATTCATTCGCGTGCCCAAAAACGAGACACTTGTTTTCATTATTGTTATTATTAAAGGGGAATGACACACCGAATCAGTTTACTATTACTTCTCTTCCAAACATTCTTTGACCAATAATTGAATGCAACACAATAACATAATATAAACAAGGCTTTTATCTTTTTCTTTTTCCCTTCACCTTCTTTAACTGCTTTTGCTTTAATTGGAAGACCAAAAAACTAGAAGAAGAATGCAGGTTTAGGAATAGGAATAGGAGAATAGTGGTAGATCTCACATAACAGTTCACAGTTCACAGTTCACATCCCCTCCTCACTTTGCTGACCAAGGGCAGCTTTGATCAGCTGACCGGGTCGTTTTATGCAGAAGCCTTAAAGCAAAAAACTACCTACCCGTTGCCCCCTTGTCTTGAGCTAAGGTTGTCACTAAAATATTCTAATAAAGCTCTTCTATGGTCTCTTTTACTGCGCTTTATTCTGTTCAAATTCGATACTTTGTTTCCTGTGGTTGCAGAGAACGAGGAGCCTCTTCTCTCTCTCTCTCTCTCTCTCTCTCTTTTCTCTCTCTTTCTCCCCCTCTCTCTATATGCTTGCTGCATTGTCTTGTTCTAATACTTCAGAATCTCTTTTCACTTCCACGCATTAAAGTGTTGTCTCTCTCTTGAGTTGGTGGCGCTTGCTTTCATATTTATGGGAGTTTGTTTCCATGTTCTTACACTTTCTAGTAGTAGTGTTGCAAGAGCACGTACATAGCGCACCAGAAGAGGAAAGCAAGGAAAACACACAAGGCATTTTACCCTCTTTTGTTGAGCTTCTCGTGTTGATTAATTTAGTTCTTTTCTTTGGAATTGAGAAACAGAACAACAACGAGCCTGGTCTTGTTCCTCCGCTCTAAAACATAGATAGATAGTGTGGAGGTTGGAGAAGGGGCTTCCAAAGCAATGATACTTTGCTATTTGAAATTCTAAGAAGTTTTGGATCTATAGACATACTTCTAAGCGGCACAGAAATATCAGAGAGCTTCAAGAGCTGCATGAAGTAGAAGTTTGCAAAAATGAGAGATGAAAATTCCAAGAAAAGCAAGGTTTTGCCAATATCCTCTAATATAAAGATGATTTTTTTTTTTTTTTTTGTTTTTTTCCGAGGGGAATGAAATTCAACATTCTCAGTGTGTTGGTGTTTGCATATTGCAAGTTGTTGACTGTTTTGTCTTTTTGTTGCTTGATGAAGCTCTCATGGTCAAAGAAAATGGTCCGAAAGTTCTTTAATATCAAATGCAAGACTGAGGATTCCCTAGCAGACGTTACTGCTTATGGAGGTAGGTGTTGGTCTTCTTCAAAACTCACTTTCTACTTGTGATCAGTTTCTAAGGGAGCAACAAGCCTAGAATTAAATCCCATGAGAGATTTGTGATGATAGAACTGTGCAGTGTGAGGTCTTGAACAAATTCTCAGGTTCTAGTTGCTACCGGAGACACCGAAGGAATTAGAGATGAATAACACCATTACGAAAGAAAAATTGAAGCCTAGGATCAGTCGTCACGTTCTGTCTGATTTTGTTGTTGTCTAATGCAAAAAATTAAGCTATGCCAAATACTCAATTAGCTTTCTCTTAGACATAGATTGTCTTTGTCTGAATTTTAATGTTGTCATCAATTCGTTTTCTTACTACAGTTTCTTCGCATCCAAACAAAGTGAAACCATAAGCTGAAATATATTTTCATCAAATACAATTCTGTATTTTCGCCCCTCTTGATATAAAGTCAGTCACTACAGTTTTTTTTCGTGAATTTGATGTATCAACACTAATTTCCTTCTGCAGGAGGTGACGTGGAATGCAGAAGTAGGAATAGCTTCTCTGAGAGAGAGCCATGCACAATCAAAAAGAGCAAAACAGGTATAGAATTTCTCTCATTTCATTTCTTTAACCATGCCCTTCGTGTTATTTAAAATTCTGACTTCTTACACAAAATCATTACAACCGCTCATTGTAATGAACAGAGAAGTTTAGCAGAAGCACAGATCAGGTGAGGCGAGCAAGAATGAATCTTGACCACCCTCGAATTATAGATGTGCAGAATTATAGGTATACTCTTTCTCTTATTTTACCTTCTTTTGAAAAAAAAGGCCATGTTCAAATTCTCATTGGTGTCTCTCTTTTCTCTGTAAGCAGCATTTTTGTAGCTACGTGGAATGTAGCCGGAAGATCCCCTCCAAGTACTTTGAATTTAGATGATTGGCTTCATTCTTCATCGCCCGCTGATATTTATGTTCTTGGGTAGGAATTGGTACTTGTCAACGTAGTCTTCAATCAAAGGTAGCATTAACTGTTACCAATGACAATTTCTACTTGTCCCTTGCAGATTTCAGGAGATAGTTCCCTTGAATGCTGGTAATATCTTAGGAGCAGAAGATAATGGCCCTGCTAAAAAATGGCTGGCTCTCATCAGAAAGACTTTAAACAATCTTCCTGGCACCAGTGGAAGCAGTGGGTGCTATACTCCATCTCCCATACCTCAGCCGGTTGTGGAGCTGAATGCAGATTTTGAGGGATCAGCTAGGCAGAAGAACTCATCTTTCTTCCATAGGCGATCATTCCAGACAACTTCTAGTGGCTGGGGAATGGACAATGATCCTTCAGTTGTGCAGCCACGGCTAGATCGAAGATACAGCGTTTGTGATCGTGTAATTTTTGGTCACAGGCCAAGTGACTTTGATCCCAGTTTTAGATGGGGCTACAGGCCCAGTGACTATTCCAGGGCCAGTGACTACTCAAGACCAAGTGACTACTCAAGATGGGGTTCATCTGATGATGATAATGGCCTTGGGGATTCACCAAGTACAGTCTTATTTTCCCCAATGTCCCGTGGTGGAGGAGGACCTTCCTTTAATGAAGAGGGATATGCCATGCCAGGTCACTCAAGGTACTGCCTTGTTGCTAGTAAGCAAATGGTGGGAATATATCTCACAATATGGGTGAGAAGTGAACTGAAAGATCATGTTCAAAATATGAAAGTGTCTTGTGTTGGCAGAGGATTGATGGGCTATCTGGGAAACAAGGTAAATTTTAAGTCTGTCATATTCTCAACTTTTGTTTTTCCTTAGATGAATTCATGGCAAACATGATGGTTTCATGAAATATGCTTAAATAAAAGAGTTATGTTGGCTTGTATTTGCAGGGATCCATCTCAATTAGTATGTCTTTGCATGAAACAAGCTTTTGCTTTATCTGTAGCCATTTAACCTCAGGACAGAAAGAGGGTGATGAACTAAGAAGAAATTCTGATGTGATGGAGATTCTTAAAAAGACAAGGTTTCCTCGTGTTCAAGGAGTGGACAATGATAAATCTCCACAAACAATCCTCGATCATGAGTAAGAATCTACTCGCATTCATCTAAAATTTAACTTTTCTAAATAATGTCATTTATTTTTGCTAATGTATCACCTTCTCCTCGTGTCTCAGTAGAATGCACACTTCTGTTTCCCTATGTTTTTCTTTACATGTAACTGAGCTTTTGCATTTTCTCAATTTAGTCGAATTATATGGCTTGGAGATTTGAACTACCGGATTGCCCTATCCTACCGTTCAGCTAAGGCACTTGTTGAGATGCAAAACTGGAGAGCATTGTTAGAGAATGATCAAGTAAGTCTGTTAAACATGATATATAAATTCCTTGTTCGTTGTTTAACTTAAAATGTAACATTTGTACAAGTACACATAATGAGTCTCAATTATTGAATTGATGGCAGTTGAGAATAGAGCAGAAAAGAGGTCGTGTGTTTCTGGGGTGGAATGAAGGGAAGATATATTTTCCTCCAACGTACAAGTATTCAACTAATTCAGATAGATATGCTGGAGACGATATGCACCCCAAAGAGAAAAGGAGAACCCCTGCTTGGTAAGATTATCATTTATCACACCACATCATAGGAAATATTTAATGGTATCGTTCATATGAAACAATGCTTATCATATATGAAGGAAAAATTAGCATATTTTACGATGTATTTTGTTAGCTTGTGCTACTTATGCTTATATAAGTATTTTTCTTTTATAGGTGTGACCGTATTTTGTGGTATGGAGAAGGTCTACATCAGTTGTCGTATGTTCGAGGGGAATCAAAGTTTTCAGATCACAGACCTGTCTATGGCATATTTTGGGCTGAGGTTGAGTCAGCTCATGGAAGATTGAAGAAAACTATGAGTTGTTCTCGTTCCAGAATTGAAGTGGAGGAACTTCTGCCATATTCCGGTGGATATACTGAACTAAGTTTTTTCTAAAGGAGTTTGGTATATGAGACGTGTCCTTCCACATTCAGGTACACTAGTAATATCTATCCCTTGTGCACTTTCACAATCATGTTTGTGAGACGGGTACCTGAGTGGTTTTTTCTTTCTTTTATCCTTTAAGCACTTACAAATAGAAAAAATTAAAAAACACGTGCAGTGCCATAAGCAAACCTGACCTTGCCCCTTTGGCCCAAGGGGTCCCTAACTTTTTTTTAATTTTCTTGTTGGCTAGACCAAAAGTACTAGATTCTGAAGCTATAAATGATTTATATGGGGTTGAACATACTAGAGTGGATCCTGCTAGTGCAATGAAAACATACAGTCTAAAAGAATATACTAAAACGATGTTGGCCATTGAGTATATCTTGCTTTACTAGATATTTAAATTGGTTTGATGAATTCGGAAGCCAATATAAATAGAATATGTTCACAGAATTGTCTGAAAAGTCTATATATCAAAATCTTTTCTGCTTTGAAGTCCTTTTGTTCTTTTCTTATTGTCAATACCATTATTCTTTTCCCCTGAATTATAAACCTTACATCCACCTATTACTGTTCAGAAGCAATTGGTCCCCCATTACCATGCTGGAATTACTTTGAAGAAAACTCATTCATGGAGGGAGATAGGGACAACCCATTTCCCACATACCGAAAAAGGTTAGTTTTCTTCTCTTTCATGCTTTTCTTTGTGCTGCTTTTGGCCTGCTTCTTTGTCTAATTTTACCTTTACTTTATCTTTGTCAGTTTATAATCTGTAGTTTTGGTGCTACAGTCATGCTTTGCCTAACACATGACCAGTACAGTACATCATCATAATCTTGGTAGCTACTCATACACCAGCTTCAGTAATGTGCATATTTTGATACCCAACTAACAAACACTCGACCTTCCAGTGTCTCACCAACTTTGATCGTTAACAGTCCTTCACAGTCATCAGGTACTACATTGTGGCTTTTTGTTCCATTTGATGTTTATAAGAATTAACACCAATGCAATCTGCTTATAATAAAAAGATTTACGCACAAAAAAATTATAAGCATTGATGTTAATCCTTATAATGACATGCTTATTAATAATCACCAACTTATGCTTATTTATAATAATCAATGCTTTTTTTCCTGGTGCAGGAAGTTGATTTTTTTATTCAAGATTTTTTAATTGTTTTTGGAGAATATATATGATGACTGAATGAAGGTGGAAGCTTGTCAGAATAATCAATTGGGCACTAACATTTTTTTAATGCGAAGAAAAGAAACTGAGTTTATTTTTTCTTTTTCTTTTTGATCCTGAGAAGATGAGAGTTTGATGTATATTGATTACCGAAGTACTTGAGGAAAAATACGAACAAACAAAAAATGATTGATGTTCATAATAGAATTCGAGAGCCTCTCTTGCTCAGTCCATTATTGAAATTTTACTGATAAAGGTAACTTTGACATCAAAATTAAACAGTGTACACTACATCATTCATTCATTCCTGTGGCTCGTCTTTTCACTAATGAGGAACAGTGTTTAAGTACACACACTGAAGAGTGTTGCGGGGTTTGGCAAGAATATTGGGGGTTCTAACCGGGGTCCTCCTCCAAGATGCCCTTTACATGCTTATCAACTGCTGTTTACTTTTGACTTGGTGGACTCTAGCCACTTTTAACTTATAGCTATTTTCTTGTGCATCCATTCATTTTGGATCACTCAGAAAAATTGAAGTAACAAATTTCACAACTGGGGGTGTTGCAGAAAAAGACTAACGCTAAATCATTAATTGCGTAATAAAACCATTTAAAGGGAATTATAAATTATGTGGCTGATCTTTGCCCATGTCGACGATTAAAAATTTGGGGTCTGACTCATTCCTTTATGAGATCTCAACGGTTAAATGTCTTTGTCCCTGTTGCTGTTGGGGAGTCATTTCATGGAGATGTCACTCAGATGCAAATACATTTTATCAAAAATTGTAGTACTGTAGAAGTCTCAATTCTTAGCGGAAAAAGAAAGTCCCATGAGTGTGAACCATTGCTCCACTAGTACAGTAATAGTAGGAATAGTACAAAAATGCGATGAGATTGTTCAAGCTGCAGAAACACATTCTTTTGCCATCTGGGATGTGGAGAAAATCAGCTGTTGCCAAAGCTATTGATCTACATCAAATTGCATGCAACAATTAATAGTGTGTTTGTTTTATCCAACTTTCACGGGTCATTGACAGTTAATATGACAGAATTGTTATTCCAAATACAAGAAGTTAAACGCTGATGATCATAGAAATATGGGTTGACATTGGAAGTGTAGTAAAAGGTAGGAAATGAACAAACATGCTAGGTTTTGGATTTGAGTTGATGATCTCCAAATCATGGTTGGAGTAAGTTAGAAAAGACAAGCTTTTGTCCAAACGTTGATTTGAGAATTCCTTAACCAGAACTTCAAACACACTACTTTGTTTATTCATTGGATCAAGGAGACATGAAGCTCGGTGGAGATCAACTGGTGAGATTCTCACGCGTACTATGTTAGAGACACGTTAGCCAAAAGAAAATCTATCATCATCAATGAAACAGTTTCGGGACAAACACAAGTAGACACTAACAAATAGTTTGATTGTTTTTATAACACCCTTTTAACAAAAAAGCTTAAAGAAGTTTCATGGAATCTTTATTTTAAGCTTACAGTTTCACAATTCATGAAATAAATATGTTGTTGAAGAAGCAAAACGGCACAATGGCAGAGGCTTGTCTCTACTACGGTTTTGCTTTGTTTGTTGTTTTGTTTGTATGCCAACTGGTCCTTGATTTTGGCCTCTCTAGTGGGGAACCACTTCAAAAGATTTCATCTTTGGAGTTCTGCTAGAGATTTTGCACGCCATATAGATTGTTAAAGCTCATTGGTGTCCTATGACCTTTGTTGATGCTCCTGCAGCAGTGCTTCAACCAATGACAATTTTGTTGGACTTTTTTCTGGTGCCATCCAATTATCCAATGCTTTTTATTACTCTCTTTAGATCTATTTTATGATTTGTATTACTTGTTTAGGACCACACCTTTTTGTCTGAAATTCATTCTTTTGCCTCAGTTTATGGCATAATTAGCCAAGTTGGTGTGCTGACACCAGCATTTGTATTCCTTCATAATGGCTGGGAATCATTATTCCTGAGAATTCTGATCCAACTATTCTAGAAATGATTGTTTATAACTCAGCTCAGAGAATGTTTGCACTATCCCACACAAAATCACTAGTAAGCAGAGGGTTGACAAGTAATCTGTACAAAGTTTCTTTGTGCCATTTAACAATTATGGGAACTCTATCAGTAGGTTGTCAATGTTAACTTTCATCTAAATAATTTGGAAGTTGATTTCAACCTTTTTATTGACAAAATTATAGCAGGAATAAAGGTTTTGAACCCTGCACAAGATTAAATTAATTAGCTTGAATGAATTGGTTGAATAACGCACAGCAGAAAGTTAACTTCACTGATATGAAAAATTGACACAACTGTTGTCTGAGGTGATAACTTTAAGACTAAATTGTAATTGAAAACAGAAGCAGAAAAACTAATTTGAAATTAGAATTGAGATGAGATGATACAAAATGCCAAATGAAGCTATCTTCTTTCTGAATTACTCTGTCTGATAATATGTACATGTGTATCATCTCTGAAGTGTATAATAAGCAAAATAATGTCCCAAGAAATGTAGAGATGTTAGAACATGTAAGGAGGGTCTGCTTCGGTGCAAAATTTGATTGATTGAAAACTAAAACAATTTGGCATTTGATGCTATCAACTTTAAGTAGTTGTCCAAGTCCGAGTTTAAAGGAAAATGATGGGCAGACACCAATGGGACAAAGAAAATAAAAGAAAGGGAGCTCTATATACTACCATCATAATACCACGTCACTCATTTTTTTGGAATTTTTTTTTATAATTTTTTTTCTTATATTTATTATTTCTTTATCAAAATATTCATAATTATTTTACTCCTTTCCGTCTCGAATATAAAAAAAATATTCATAATTATTTTACTATCTCATTTACCAAATGATTTTTTTGTTGTAAATGACCCTTCATTAGAACTTGATATCAAGTATAATTTTGGTCATTAAAATTAAATTCTCAACAAAATGTCTAGGAAATAATTTCATTAAATACGTGAAATTTATTAAGATTTGTTTATATTTAAGATTAAGATACATTTTTTTTACTTTTATATTTAAGATTAGAGTTACTACAAGCCAACGAGCATAAAATTATAAATTAATAAAATAAAATATTTCTCTCTCTACAGAAGATAAAGGATGATTAGACAGAAATTATTGTGATAGGCTGGTCTGTGAAAAAAATTATAGGATGAATTTAATGTTATTAATTTAATTAATTAATTTTTTAATCTTTATAAATTAATTAAAAGGTTTTCATCTGTACGTGAAGGGATATAACTTTTTATAATCCATTTTGTCATTTTTTAAAATCACTTTTGTGTCATTTAAAAAAAAAATATTTTACTTTGCATTAAAGAAAACTAATTTCATCATGTAATAAAACTACCTGACAATAATATTTCATAATTTTTAGTTAAAAAAAAATATTCAGTTCTCATTTTATTCTTTACATATATATTTTTAAAAATTAATTCATTTTAATATAAATGCTTGGAAACACGTGTATTTTATGCTAGTGTATTCGAATGGAAAAATGTGTAAAGCTATATGCAAAAAGAAAATATAAAAAGAAGTTATATGTGCTCCTTTAATCTGGAATTTAAAATCATGTATTCAAATTTTGAAGATAAAAAAATAAAAATAATTTTTAATTAATTTTAATTTGAACTGACATAGACTTAATTTGATGTGAAATTAAACTTATTTAAGAAATACTAACATGGTACTTACAATAAAAGATAAATAAATTGGAATGTAAAATAAAATAGTAAAATTTATGGAAAGGTAAATGTGGTAGCATGTTGATAATATGAAAAAGAAAAGTGTATGGTTTAGAAATAAGATATGAATTTGCAGTGAAGCATAGATAGTAGTAGTTACTGACTGGGTTCTCACCTTGGTTGACAGAGACATGTGTGATAAGCTTCTTCATCATTTCTATCTAATTCATTATGGTTTTCTGGGCAGCACCAACCAAGATAGTTGAATCATTAAAACTCCTGTCAGTTCCCACTTCACATCTATAAATATGTTTTTTTTTTTCTTTATTCGGGTTATTGGCTTGACGTCATCCATAAAAATAATTAAGATAATAAGTTCTGTGGGTCCTTCCTTTTTCTTTCACGCCCAATAGGCCCATTACCTTATGGGCCCAGTTTCATTGGGCTTCAGCTTCGTTCATTGATAACAATTAGGCTTTCCTTCTTACACTCCTATAATTTATAACTATACCCTCATAACTTTTAAAATGGCAGTTTTACTCTTTGTAAAAGTGAATTTTATAATTTCTGTTCTGGAATTTTGAAACGCGTTTTCTGAAAATTTTCGTAATATTTTTGTATTCAATAAACTTGGTTCGTTCTTTCGTATATTTAATCTTACACGTGAAATATGTTCTCTGAAACAGATATTAACAATCCTAAAATTACTGTAATAATGTGATAGAAATGTATATGAATTAAAAACTTATTGGTCTATTTACCATGCAAAAAATTCTTGAAAGTGATATGCAATGCCATGATTTCCTTTTTTTTTACTTTTACCTTTTTTACTTTTTACCATTGGAAGGTGCATCTTTAATTCAATCAGAAAAATTGCATAATTTACTCCCTATTTGCATAATCTTTTATTCTCACTATCTAAATAATCTTCTCTCCTATCTTGCTGCTTTAATGTCTAAATTATTGTGCAACATGACTTCATTCACTACTTTGTAGCTGCAACTAAAGATATTAAAGAGCGAAACTCCAACTCTACATACATTTTTGTTGTACATTTGACTATAATAGTCATGTGCCCACTGTTATAAGTGATCCAATATCCCACATCATCAAAATAAAAAACCATACACCTTTCCGGCCAACAAAGAAAACTATATATATACTTGTAGCATACCAATTTAAAATGTCAAGTAAGAGGAAAATCTGTACCAGAAAAAAAAATTATTAAAAGATTTTAAACAGGATTAAAAGACTAATAAAAAAATATAAAACTATAAATTTTACATTTCAATTACAACTAAATTTAAATTAGGTTATTTATCAACTATGCCTTGTTTAAAAACTAATTAGTATGAACTTTACATAATATTATTATTTTACATAATACTATTATTTGAAATTGCATATGTGTATTCGTATTTTTTACTTTTTATTTTTGTTTTTAATGTATATTTTTATTTTATTTTTATTATTATGTATCTAATATTTTATTTCTATAAAAAAAATTAATTAGTATAAAAACGTATTAATGAAGTTCAAGAGTGATTTTGTGCTCAAATTCTGAATACCCCGTTATCTTAAATATTCAAAGGAGAATTATGTTGTCTTAACTCACTTTTTTTTTTGTAATGAAGAACACTTGTAGCCTCCACAATTAGTTTTTTTCTTAATTAAGTTGATTAATTTTATAGCAGAGATACACACAGGTGTTTATTTCATATAACTACATAGATTATATTATAATTAAAATCTGTAGCGAATAATATTTTTAAACATATAAATTATGTTTTACATTTATGATAAACAACTCATATGCGATATAAAACTATTTGTTGGAGATCCCACATCGACTAGAGATTAGAGCTTTTCATGGTATATAAGTGGGTGCAAACTTCAACTTTATGAGTCGGTTTTATGGGATTGAGTTAGGCTTAAAGTCCACTTTCTAATATGGTATTAGAGTCATTTCGAGTCTATCTCAGCGAGTGTTTGTGTTGGACCTGGGGTGTATTTTTGATAATTTATTTCAAAAAATATTAAAATTCAATAAAAAAAATAAGAATAAAAAAGATAGCTTAAATGAGAGAAAATTAAAGATAACTCTAAAGTTATTGCATGTATCAACGTGATTGGCATAAACAACAAGTACCTTGTTGGATTGCAAACTTCTGTCCACAAATTCTTGACCATTTATATGTTTTGATTATCAAATATCATCATGATCAAACATTATCTAACTCTTTATGATGATGAATTTGGTCCACAAATTGAAGAAAATAATGGTTAAATTAGTTTTTTTCTTATATCTAAATTAGAGATTTCAACACATAAGAAGTATCTCTGTTTATTCACGATAAAATCATAACTGTGCAATTAATGAGAGAGGAAAAATAGTGTGGGTTGGTATAGTATGAATATGGGTTTTTATGTTTCATTTCCCATGCACGTGACATTGGGTGAACAAAATGCAGAGTTTACATTATGAATGACATAATGATGATGACACATTGGTGGTATATGGAACCATCTTTCAACGTCAAAAGAACAATATAGCAGAGATAAAGAGCAGACCAATCTGTGAGCTCTGCATGCTAATCAGATGAAACTCCCCAATAGATCACATCACCTACATTTTGCAGCTCAATTTCATAACAACAAAATAATTAATTGCCTTCAAAACTTTATGTCTGATTATCCTGCAACCGTCACTCAACCTGTGCTCATCACTTTCATCTTCTAAGTCAAATTATTAAAAAAATCTTATACATTCTAAGTTTTTTATGTAAAGGAGTTTCTGAAGTTGTTAGGAAACACACACTTTGAACACACTCGTTTCACAATTTTTTTTGGTAGGAAACATATAATGTTAATTTTTTATTGGTTTTTTTTATTATGAAGGGTTTTTTTTTTTTAGTTTTTACTAAAATGGGATCCGTTTAAAAAAATTATAAATTTAGACAAGTCGTGTCTAATTGGGACAACTTCATATGCAGAAATCGTCTCAATTAGGTACGACTTCTGTCATGTCATACTAAAGTCGTGTCAACTTTGTACGACTTTTGCCCTGTCATACTGAAGTCGTGTCAACTTGACACGACTTCTGCCCTGTCATACTGAAGTCGTGCCAACTTGGCACGACTTTTGCCACGTCATAATTTTTAATTTTATTTTTAATTTTATTGTTTATATATTGGGTAGTAAGTTATGTAATGTTAAAAATTAATTTCTTCTCGTCATTACAGTTCTGTAAAATCATTACTTTTCAAGCTATTTATTTTGCAAATTCACAACAATAATTCTCTATTTATTTTCCAAATATAATAATTTTTCATTTATCTATTTATTTCCAAATTCAA
>Ga0123342_1001646_pt1 | contig 37571 bp, 15 predicted proteins | sample Turbeawhitnodule_FD_89960 | JGI IMG/M metagenome (GOLD analysis project Ga0123342, IMG submission 89960) | Root nodule microbial communities of legume samples collected from Mexico - Turtle bean Mexico white nodule | ecosystem: Host-associated > Plants > Roots > Nodule | place: Mexico: Nepantla...
AGATGTTTGGGCGAAAAAGTTGTTTGTAGAATCACAACAACATTTACAATGGAAATGGACATGCTACCAATATTACCGAGATTAGTCTTTCCATTTTATGGTGTAAAGTAGATTCACTTTTACCTTTACATATTATTATTTTGTTAAAAATTTATATATTTTAAATATTCACTCAAATAAAGAAATACATTATGCACAATAACTATATATAATCATGCCATGTTGTTGGTACTATGGTTGGAGACATGTGGTTTTTTTGTTTTTTTTTTTTATCTTAGTACATTGCATTTATCTTACTAAATTTTTGGCTTAAGGGGAATGTAAAGTACTTTGAGTGAGATACATTTAATGATGAATGATTCATTTGCAACTTAAAGGTAAATGGTTAACAATGATGGAGCATTAAAGTTCCAATTCTATTATCGTCAAGAACTTTATACCTATGCCAATTTCCCAAGATATTTCATTTTTATTTTAAGCAATGGTAGATTTAGTGATGAATGATTCATTTGCAACTTAATTCCAGTAGAAAATGAAAAATAAAATACTACTCGCTAAGAGAAATTACTTTTATTATGTCATTAAAGACATATCTTTGTAAACATTATTTTTTTAAAATTTTCTTAACTGGTTAATTATGATTAGTTATTTTTCAACATTTTATATTATAAGATGAGGGACTAAATTAATGTTTTAAAACCTAAGTTGTATAGTACTAAACTCATGTTTTTTCTAAATCCTATTAATAACAAGAACCAACATATACTAATATTAGTGTCCATCCAGTGTGAAACTAAATTTTAAAATATTATTAATTTAATTTAATTTTATATTTAATTAAAATAAAAACTAAATTGAATAATCAGTTTTTATATTTGATTTTATTAACAGTTTTACATATTATTTAATTTGATTTGATTTTTTTTTTCAAAACAAACTGATTTATTAATAATTTTAAATTTTTAATATGATTTTTAACATAAATTTTATAAAATTAGTGAAAACACAAGTGTGACAATGTTTGTATCTATATTTTTATTTTTATTTTCATAAATTTATATGTATCTACACAAGTGTAGTGTTGTCAAATAATACAGATACACAAACATTATCAAATACTATAAAATTCAAATAAATTGTCAAATATTATAAAATACAGATACACATAAGTTTATGAAAAAAATTAAAAAATATCAATACACATAAATCTATATTTCATTTAAATAAATATCAATATACATGTAATAATAATAAAAATAAAAACATAAAAAATGCGAATACATAGACGCGAGAGCGCATGTGTTCTCGCTAGTTAATAAATTGTATTAATAATAATAAGTATAATAAAAATGGTAATATGATGAAAGATCTTGTCTGGTTTGGTGGTTGATGTTTCCTTGGTATATAGGGGTCTTGGGTTCGAATCCCTCTTGTTGCAATTTGCTTCCAATATTAATTAATTTGGAACTTGGGTTTTCGAGCTTCTTTTTCTCCAACTCACTCTTTATTTATAACATATACTTTAATCTTGATTTGAATAATTAATGGTGATTAAAAAAAGTCCATTTATATATTTTTAACAATAAAATTAAGAAATGTATTTTTATTTCATGTTTTAACAGTAAAAAATATAAAACAAATAAAGAGCATTTTAGTAACGTTCTAAATCCAATTACATATAAAAGTTATGACTCACATAATCTTCAAAAGAACAAACAAATTTTTTTATTTTATCTAAAACGCAAAGAAATTGATATTTGAAGAAAAAGAACTAAAACATAAGTGAAACAAATATTTTGGATAAAACAAAATTTACAAGTGTCCACAAGATCTTATATAAATCAGATTTAGTTAAACTATGATTTAATCTAATCAAAATTACAAGAAATAAGTTAAGTTTGTGTAATTTATATAAATCCAAGGAGGTAAAAAAAAAGGATTGATTGCAAGTAAGAATATTTAGGTATATTTAAATTTTACAGGATAAAAGATGTTATTATTTGTAACAATTATTAATGAGAATTGAACTTTTTAACAATTGTCTAGATTTTACTTTTATTATCCTTTATAGTCTTATATTTATTAAATAGTTTTTTATTTTATTTTTTATCATCTAAAAAATATCTCTTAAAAATAGAAAATATTTTTATTTTTTATACTATTTTTACACATATTACAATTTTATCTTTTATTTTAATAAAAAAATTACAAATACTTACATTATCTAATTATAACATTATAGAAATCAATAAAAATAACTTATATGTAAATAATTTTATAATTTTAATATAATTTTTAGTAATATTTTAATTAATTTTATTATAACAATAATTTTTTAATTATATATATACATTTTTTTTATTATAGTGCACATATGTGTTTTTACTAATTATTATACTAAAATTTTGAAATATTAAGCAAAATTAAATTTTATATTTTGCATGCTTATAAATTTTTTATTGTCATTAAACAGATTAATCAAGACAACTTCTTTTAAGTTTAATCTACTAAGGCTAATTATATTGAAAGGATATTCAATACACACCTTACTTACTGTATGAAGAAGTATAAATGTTAGACTTATTTATTTCAGTCTGTAATTTAAAAAATAAATTTAATTATCTTTCTTATAAATTCACCAAGCAAGATATGAAATGTGTTATTTAAGGACAATAAACAAAGAGAAATAATTTTAAGGTTGACTTCAAAAAATTTATTGTTGATGTATAATTTATTTTACTCATTGGTGTATTGTTTTAATTTTTTATATTTTTTCTATATCACCTCTATTATTTACTCAGACATATTAAAAATTACAATGAATAATTATTGTATTAAAAGTATTTTTACATTTTTTTTAAACAAACATATGAATGCATGTATTTACATGCTTGTATATTTCTTCATGCTCTTTGACCTATATAAAATTGCATATGGAACATTATGTCTCTTTTTTTTTTTAACAAAACATATCCTATTTTTTATTTATTTAAAACAAAGATCATGAAATATATTTTTTAAATTATGAGATTGAAGGGTTTATGATTTTTTATATAAATTTAATTTTAATAATTTATAACATCACACTAATAAGCTTTATAAATTAAGATCTGTAGATGAACATATCTAATTCAACTCATACACCTATAAATAATCACTAATTAGATTTAATTCAATTAAATTAGGTTCAGGATTGACTAATTGTAAACATTGATAATGAATAACAATAATAATATATCTTATTATTATTATGATAATGATGTCAGTTGTACTTTTATCTGCCTTCAATTCAAGTAAAAACTGAAATAAAATTGAAAAAACCGATGTTGATGGACTGGACGGTCAGATCTTTGATTGATTTATCTAAACATACTGGAACCGTAGGATGAGAACATCTGAATTTGAGGAGACACTTACTTGCCCTTTCTCTCTCCTCAAACAACCAATCAGCCCTCTGCTAAGTGACACTGTTTCCCAGAGACAGCGGTTCCATGCTTAACCCTAGAAACTAGATACTTTACACGCGCCAATCGGGACCACCCACGTGTCATACTTCACCCACTTCACCCTTTCGATCTTGACTATTTACAAAGAAACCCACTTTTTTTAACTTCGATTCCCATTGCTGACACTCATTTTCTCTTCATTGGGAAAAAAACAAAATTCTCCACTCACTGCTTTTTCCACAGCCACACCCAAAGAACAACAAAACAAATCCACTTCCACACCTTTTCAGTTTCGTTTCGCACTTGTTAGCGTTCTTCCTCGTAACTCTCACCATCTTCGCCGGAACCCTAGTTTGATCCGCCGGAACTCGAATCCACCGGTGAGCTTCAATTGACTCTGTCACTGTTCCGTTTTTTTTTTCTGCGGTGAAATTGCTCACGCTCAGAATTTCTGTGTTGGAGGGAGTAGATGACTGTACGATTGGGGAATAGGTGAGATCACGAGGGTTGGATTTCCTCGCCGGATGGAGGGAGGTAGCGTCTCTAGACTTACTTGTTCTGGTACTGTTCACGTCCAACTTTGGGTTCTTAATCTTCTCCTATGCTGTGATTAGGTTAAGACTTTTGCTTCATTTGCTTTGAAATGGTGAGTTTTGTTTGAAAAATGGTTACTTTCTACTTAACCTCACTAACTGGCTAATTCACGCTTAGTAGAATTTATTTTTCAACAATCTTCTTAATGCCGTGGGTAGATTGTTTTCTTCTGTTTTTCTTCTCATTTTCTGAGTTAGAGCAACCAGACATTTCAATTGGTTCCAAATTTTATTTTGTATTTCTTGATTGTTGAAAAGAATTGTCTGATGTATCCATGTTTGACCTTACAATGTTTTTAAAAGATTTGTGCTTAAGAAGCTCAGTACAGCGAGGATTAACCTGTAGGAATCATTTACTGATCAACTTAATTTGGCCTCCTTAGTTATATAAGTTTATCTTCCATGTTCAAGATCAGCCCTCTTATCACTAGACAATCTTTGAACCTTGTTGATTTCTTCTCCCTCATCCTTCAAAGTGTACCAGTTGTTGATTCATAGATTTTACCATGGTATTGTTTTTTCTTCTATTTGGCTATATTAGTTAGTGTAACAGCCTTGAAGTTTCGAATTATAGGGTCAGAGTTATATGTTTTAATGTGTTGTTTTCTTGCTCTTTTAAATTAAGTTTCTATGTTTTATTTGCTTTTTGTGCGGGCTGTAATTTGTTGGCAACTTGACAACAATGTATTCTTTAATTCCTATGCATCTTATGCTTCTGTTTCTATGCAACGTGTATATGCTTATCCTTGGATGATGGATGCGGTGGTCCTTATAGGTACCTCTGTCTACTTTTTGCATTTGTATCTGGACATGTATCTCTGTCTATGCATGCACATATTTTTATCAGGTTTAAGGTCTCTATCACTGTTGTTTCTCTTATTCTTATGTGCATATTTGTTTTAGGGATTCACCCATGGATTATGATGACAATGATTTTCAAAACCAGAATCTCCATTTAGCTGGTGAAGGGAGTGCCAAATTTCCTCCAGTATTAAGGCCATATGCTCTTCCCAAGTTTGATTTTGATGAAAATCTTCAAGCAAATTTAAGATTTGATAGTTTAGTAGAAACTGAAGTTTTCCTTGGCATTGAAAGCAACGAAGATAACCAGTGGATTGATGCATTCTCTCGAGGGGGTAGTGGAATAGAGTTCAGTTCAACTGCAGCTGAGTCTTGCTCTATATCAAGGCATGGCAATGTTTGGTCTGAGGCCACTTCCTCAGAATCTGTTGAAATGCTTTTAAAATCTGTTGGACAGGAAGACTATATTCCTAGACAAACAGTTATTCAGGAATCAGATGCCTGTGATGAACTGGCCTGTTTAGCTAAGCAAATGGACACCAATCCAAAATTTGAGGACAGAAATGAATTTAAAGATAGCATTTCAGATGTACATCCATCTGGTGGTACCCATGCAAGTTTTTCTGGATTGAAAGAGGATGTAGGAATGGACAAGTCTGAGGATGGATTATCCCAAGGTCATGAAGGGGAATTGTCCTTTGATGGAGCTTCAAGCAATCCTGAACTAAGTGATATCCATGGAAATAATGACTTGCCTATGTCTGAAGGGAGTCTAACGCTCCATACCGATGATAAAAATAACAATTCAAACCTAAGAGAAGTTGAGATTGTTGATGATGATTCACTTCATATCAAAACTCAAGGTGATTCATCTGCAGTGCAAACTAATTTTGTTGAATTATCTATAAAAAAATTGCATGATGAGAAGCAAGGTCCTATTCAAGAACAAACTAATAATCAAGATTTTGAATCTTCTGTGATGGATAAAGCTGTTGTGGTAGACACACAGACTCAAGATGGAGATGCTGTTGGAGGTGATGCCGACCATCTGGATAAATCCCCTCGTTCAATCCCCACAGTAATGACTTTGGAAGGTGAGGATGTAGTTGTTGGTCTTGAGACTGGGTTAGGTAGTTTGGAGAGTTCCAGGAGAATGGAATCTGTTGCTGTTTCTGACTTGCAGAAAGCTGAAAAAAGCAGTGAAGATAGTGATCAGTCTCGGAACAATGCGAGTGAAGATAGTGATCAGTCTCAGAACAATGCGAGTGAAGATGTAACGTTGCTTAAAGATGTGGTAATGGATGATCAATCTGTACCAAATACATATGGATTGCCGGAAATATCAATTAAAGATGATTTAATCTCTGAGGGGCAAGTGGTTGAGGGTAGTAGTTCCAATTGTGAAAATTTTCCCAATATGCAGCAAAATATGGATGTCACAAAGATTATATATCATGAGAGCAGTGTTACTAAGGAAGTTGAGCTATTGAACACTTGTGATAACGTGAACACAGTGATTTTATCAAGCAAGGTTGAGGCATCTATGCTCACTACAGAGGAAAATAACATTTCCTATACTAGTGAAGGAAACGGTGGCAATAGTGTAGGTTTTACAAATAGCAGTGTGACCAACCTTTCAACAAAAGCTTCCATTTTGGGCGAGTCTACTCAACTATTTATAAACAATGAACCTGGCAGTCAAAATGAATATGGAAAATCCGAGCAAGTTGTCTTTGTCAATGATCAGGATCAGCTACTAAACACTGGTAATCATGTGGATACAGATCTTTTGTCAAGCAAGCCGGAGGCATCTGTGTTTACTGCAGAGGAAAATAATATTTCTATTATCAGTGAAGGAATTAGTGACAATAGGGTAGGAGGTTTTTCAAGCAGTGGTGTAATGGCTGTTTCAACAAAATCTTCCATTTTGGGTGATTCTACTCAAATGTGTGTAAGCAATCAACCTGACAGACAGAATGACCATGAAAAATGCAATCAACTTGTCTTTGTTGATGATCAGGACAGTAAAAGAGTTCCTTCTGATTCTAGCCACATGCATTGTGATGTTGATCAATCCCATCTTGTGGATAAGGGAGTAGTTTCATCGTGTCCTAGTGAAAGTAGCATGGAAACTGAGTTGATGACTTCCACAGTCTCAACCCATGCTATACTTGTCAACAAAGCAGGTACTTCATAGGGATTTCATCTTCATATTTTCAAATTCAAAATGAATATTACTAAAAACTTGCACTACAGGTGAAATTCTTGGGCCTGTTTGGGTTGAGAAAATGTCGTTTCCTGTTTTCACTAATAAATACTACTATGTTGTTTTCATCTTGTTTCCTATTCTGGTGTTTTCACATTTCTTGTATAATCCTTGAAAACTAGGAAACAAGTTAACTCTTTATAATTATTAGTGAAAATTGGATACACGGGAATCATTTTTTCTCAAAACTAAACGACCCTTTAGGTACACCACAATGACGAGTCACTTTCTTGTAAACGATATAGTAAAAGGTTCTACCCTAGGATTAAATTCCTACTAGCTCATTAACTTAAAAGGTTTCTTTTCATCATAATTTCAGTTTCACAAGTTGTTTTGCAAAATAGTAGTTTGACATTACATGAGACAGACATTCCACCTTCTAGCAAAGTTGTTTCCAGTCATGAAGTTACTAGTCACAATGATTTTCAAGGGATAACTTCTGTTGGATATTCTTCTGCTGAGGGAAATGGAGAACCTGCAGGGAAAGACGCTGAGGAAGCAGGCCCATCTACCATTATTGGATCTTCTGAAACTGCTCCTTGTCCTGTTGGCACAGGCACTGAAAAATACCATTCTTCTGATTTTTCTAGTGAACTACATGGTAGCGATACTCAGCACAATTTAGGGACTAATGGTGCTGTAAAGATTGGTGAACCTCAAGGAACAGAAAATAGTGAAGTCATTCAGGAATGTACAAAAGAGATTAGTATTCCTCAAGTTCTATGTGCATCTTCGGGGAACCAGAGTGACGGTGTTGCAGTCTCTTCGATTAAGGATGACAAGGAGACTGAGCAGGAGAATCCTGACAAGCCTTCCTCAGAAAAATTAGGTAATCTTCAATCCATTCTTGTTGTCCACTTATAACTTTCCTTTATTCTGCATTTTATTGTGAGGTTAGCACCACTTATAGAACATAGAGAAAACATATATATATATATATATATGTATATATTTCATGGCACCAAGTCCTTCAAGTTTTGTCATTGATTTTTTTTGTATGTACTCATTGTGAATTAAGTGTATCTAATTATGCATTACAACTCTTAAAAAAGATTTTGATTGTAATTTTTATGTATTTTTTTTTTAAAATTGTGTTAAAGATCATCTAATGATTTCTCAAAATTTCTTAGTGCTATGTATTTTGAGAATTGTTGTTTGTGTTCAGTTCTTACTTTCTAATTATGTCATACAACTTTTAGGAAGACAATGATTGTAATTTGTATGTATTTGTTCACTAAATGTTAGGTTAAATCATGAGTTCTAAAAAACTGTGTGGGGATTTTTTTTCTAATGATAAATTGTGACTTTGCACAATTGTTAAACTTGTACTCATATTATGTACAACCAATTGTGCAAAGAAAAATTATAAATGAATTTCTAAATCTCTGATCTCATACGAATTAGAATATGATAGTAAACTTTAAGAGTCTGTAACAACCAAAGTTACTGGTTACATACATAGGCAATACTAATGTGTTTTTCAGTTCTTGCAAGGTACTGGTTACCAAACTTCTCTTTCTGTTGAAATTTCTATTGTTTCACTCATGCCTAATACCATCATGGTGCACACCAGAAAGCCCCTTTTTTTGTGATGCTATTACCCTAAACCTAAGAATTTATTAAGATAATATAGAGTTCCACTCAAAAGAAGTAAACACATAATAAGTAGCAAGGTAACAGAATGACAGGATTAATATGGTGTTGTTCAGAGAATACAATTCCTTTGGATACATGATAAAGGAAAGTTCCACCTTAGGCTGAAACCCATGAAGAGGATATAAAAACTTATGAACTAAAACACGAACACTACAACATTGTTTATTGCTTTCTCTCCTAAAAAGTAAAAAAAAATGGGGAGATAAAGATATCTAAATGGGTAGGGCAGGTCATCCATAAATCCCAGAAAACATACGCAACTGCCCATCAGTAAAGGGTACATTGTGGATAAATAAAATTTAGTAGAGAAGGAACCTGAAGAACATGAGTTTGCACTGGAGGAATCTGTGTAGAAAGAACAGAGGAATTGCAGCTCTGTGCCACCAGTAGAAAGGTGAAAAGCCAGAAATTTTATTTGAAAGTAGATATTGACCACATATCCTTTCACAAGTAGAATCTCCAGGCATAAAAAGAAAATAGTAGAAAAAAAAACGTGAAGAAGAAATGAGTCTTCTAGGTTTCATGTTATATATAATTCCTTTTAATAAAAATGCTACACTATTCTATCCACAACAATGGTGATAAATAATCATGTCATGATGGTAGTTTTTCTTTTATTGTCTGACTCTTAGTTTTTTTAATGTGCATTGTATGTTTTTTTCTATTTCAAGATCTCTTCAAATGTTTCCATACCTATTACAATGTGAACTCTGTAGATGACATTGCACCTGGAAACCAAGATTCCATATCTTCTGTGTCTGTAACGGACTCTTGCATTGATTTACGTGAGACTGGATGTGGAAGGTTTCCTGCTAACAGTACTTGTGATCCATCTAGTACACTTGGAAACCCTTCTCAGGCTGAAAAGGATAAAAACCAAGTTGAGGCTTCTGCTAATCAGAACACCCAAGTTTCTGAGATGATAAATGGTAGTGCAAAAAATGCATTGTCCACTGCTCAAGATCTAAAGGAGAATAATGCATCTAAAGATGAAAGAAGCTCAACTCCTGAGGTAAATTCAGTGACTGATTTGTCCAAGGATGTTGCAGATGTGAATACAGAAGATGTTGACAAGATGCAATCAATTCCTCTTACTGAAACCATAAAAAAATCATCAGTAAGTTTTGTTGCAGTTTACAATCCAAACTAAAGAATTTTTATCTGGTTGTTATTATTTTTATTGCCTTTGTTTCCTGATTGGGCTTCTTCCTAAGGTGACTTCTTTAAAGTTTATTTATTTGAAATGGGTGGCTGATATGATCTGTTGTTTAGATTATGAATGACAAATGATCTTATACTTTTCATATTTTTTTCTCCCTTTGCGTTATTGTTGAAGGCTATGGAGGGATTTCCTACTTCTGGGATAGGTCCTTCAAAAACCAAAACTGTAAGAAAATCATCCCAGGGAAGTCCACAAATATCAGATGTAGGGGCAGTACACAATGCTTCTAAAGCTACACCTGAGCGCAAAAGGCGAGTATCTAATAAGAACGCTGGAAAAGAATCTTCTAGAAGAGGAAGTCATGCAAAGGACACTACTCTGGCTAGACAGTCTGACAGAGGTGATAAACCAACTAAAGTTTCCCTGAGCCCATCTCCTGGTTTCCAGATGATGCAATCAAATGAGGTGCAGCAGTATGGGCACATTGAGCCAAATAGTACAAAGTCATTTGCTCTTGTAAATACTTCTACATCTAGTCTTCCGGATTTGAACAGTTCTGCTTCTCCTCCTGTTTTATTTCATCAGCCTTTCACAGATCTGCAGCAAGTACAATTACGTGCACAGATCTTTGTCTATGGAGCTTTGATGTGAGTTCAAATGTTGTATGGATTTTAATTATTATGGATGCTAGACCAATTTGATGTGTGCATGTGGTTATGAGTCCAAAATCTGCATTTTTTTCACTTACTACCTTACTTTAGACTTCACATAACATCCTCTCTGCCATGGTTAATTCAAAAGTTAGAAATCTTGTTTCGTTGTATACTTTTCCCTTTTCTTTTAATTTCTGTGCAGAACTTGAACTTATTCCATATTCAACGAAAAAATATAAGGTCAACAGAGCCATTTGGATCTACATGATATCATTATTAATGTTCTGCATTTTGTGGATTAACAAATAACTCCACTGTTTATTCATCTTATTTATGTTGCTGCAGTCAAGGCACAGTACCGGATGAGGCTTACATGATATCAGCCTTTGGGGGATCAGGTTATTTTTTTTATCATGATTCCCTTGTATGTTCTTTTCTGTTGTTTGATCAAAATAAAATATTGAGTTCCTAGACATTGTGTTTAGATGGTGGTAGGAGCCTTTGGGAGAATGCTTGGCGTGCCTGCATGGAAAGGCAACACGGTCAAAAATCTCATCCTGCTAACCCAGAAACACCTCTTCAACCACGATCTGGTATTTCTTGTAATAGTTTGTTCTTTGATGTTGTTATTTGACCTGTTTGATTAACTCCTGATAATTGAGATCTGCAGTTGCTAGAAACTCTGATTTGCCACCTAAGCAAAGTGCTGTTCAAGGGAAAGGTATCTCTTCACCACTTGGTCGAACTAACAGCAAGGCTACTCCACCAATTGTAAACCCCTTAATACCTCTTTCATCCCCCCTTTGGAGTCTATCAACTCTGGGTTTAGGTAGTCATTCCCTGCAAACTAGTGCCCTTGCAAGAGATTCTGTTGTGGATTATCCACAGGCAATTACTCCATTGCATCCTTATCAAACTACTCCTGTAAGGAACTTTCTTGGACCTAACACACCTTGGATATCCCAGACACCCCTTCGAGGACCATGGATTGCTTCTCCAACTCCTGCACCTGACAATAGCACCCATATTTCTGTGTCGCCTGTCTCAGATACAATTAAGCTAGGCCCAATGAAAGCATCTCAGCCTCCTTCCTCTAGCATAAAGAATGTTAATTCTGGTCTCCCTACTTCCAGTGCAGGTTTGCAAAGTATCTTTGCAGGAACTTCCTCTCTACTTGATGCAAACAATATGGCAGTATCACCTGCTCAACATTCTTCAGATCCAAAGCCCAAAAAAAGAAAAAAAGTTGTGGTATCTGAGGATTTTGGCCAGAGGGCTTTGCAATCACTGGCTCCTGCTGTCGGTAGCCATACATCTACTTCTGTTGCAGTTGTGGCTCCTGTCGCAAATGTGCCAATAAGTACTGTTGAAAAATCAGTCGTGTCTATATCTCTTGCTGATCAATCAAAAAATGATCAGAATGTTGAGAAAAGAATTATGTCAGACGAGGCTCTTATGAAAGTTAAGGAAGCAAGAGGTCATGCAGAGGAAGCTTCTGCTCTGTCTACTGCTGCAGTTAATCATAGCCTAGAGTTATGGAATCAGTTGGATAAGCATAAAAATTCTGGCTTGATGCCAGATATTGAGGCTAAATTAGCTTCTGCGGCAGTTGCAGCTGCAGCAGCAGCTGCCATTGCAAAGGCAGCGGCTGCAGCTGCCAATGTTGCATCAAATGCTGCTCTTCAAGCAAAATTAATGGCTGATGAAGCATTGCTTTCATCTGATTATGATAATTCCATCCAAAGTAATCAAATTTCTCTTTCTGATGGTACCAATAACTTGGGTAAAGCTACCCCTGCTTCCATCTTGAATGGTGCTAATGGAACTAACAGTCCTGGTTCGATCATTGTTGCTGCTAAGGAAGCTGTTAAAAGGAGAGTGGAAGCTGCTTCAGCTGCCACTAAAAGAGCTGAAAATATGGATGCCATTGTAAAGGCTGCTGAGCTGGCAGCAGAAGCTGTATCTCAAGCTGGAAAAATTGTAAGTATGGGTGATCCTTTGACATTAAGTCAGTTGGTAGAAGCTGGCCCAGAGGGATGTTTGAAATCAACTCGGGAGTCTTCCCAGCAATTTGGAAAATTCAAAGACATTACCAGAGATACGGTTAACATTGACAAGGTAATAGATATTCCTGAAACTTCTTATGCACAAAACAGAGACATTTTATCCGGTGGCGCAATTTCTTCTTCTATTAAGATCAATGAGAAGAAATCAAGAGGACCAAAGGGACACAAGGTTATTTCTGATTTAATCAAGACTGTTGATGGGGTTCATGTATCTAACTCTGAAACTGAGGCTCCTTTTACTGCTAGTAATGGATTTGAGGGTCTGCATAGAAGTAGCATCAAGGAGGGCTTACTCATAGAGGTTGATTTCACTTTTATTTATTAAGTTTATTTCTTTTTATGTAGAGCTAGTGAAAGTGACCAGATTAATGCCCATGGGTTCATTTTATAATATCAACTTTGGTGAGGATTAGGCATTAGTTTTATTCATTTAAATTGAAATGCATTCTTTTCATTTTCTAAAAATAATATGTTGCTCTTTAATGTTATAATCGTAGTAAACTGAAGCTATTATACGTTTCAGGTTTTCAAAGATGATGAAGGGTTCAAAGCTGCATGGTTCACAGCCAATATTTTGAGTTTGAAGGATAGTAAAGCATATGTATGCTACACTTCACTTGTAGCTGCTGAAGGTTGGTCTAGCATCTTCATGCTTGTACTCTGATTAGAACAGAAGCATCTTATCCGTTAGTTGGAAAAATTCATTAATTAATTAAAATTTGGGGCTAGAAATTAATTTTGGATAAATCATAAAAAGTTGAGATGGTTCTGATGTGTTGTTGGCCTTCTTACATCTAGATGACAATGAATTGCGAGGCATTTTCATTAAGATTTTATTAAATTTTGTATTAGTGCATTATTTATTATTGTGATTAAAAATATTGTTATCTTTTAGGTGCAGGACCCTTGAAAGAATGGGTATCACTTGAATTTGATGGAGACAAACACCCCAGAACACGTATTGCTCGCCCTCTCACTGCTTTACAATATGAAGGAACAAGAAAGAGACGCAGAGCTGCTATGGGAGATTATGCTTGGTCAGTTGGGGATAGAGTTGATGCATGGTTACAAGAAAGGTTTGCTAATATAGAGTTCTTTTAATTAGCTATCTGTTATTGATGGCTATTTCTTCAACACCAACGTAACTTCTATGTATGTATATATGATATCTTCCCATTTGATTCCTTCATCATAGAGGTGGTGTTGGTTTGATTGTCATATGAAATCAGGATTTTTTTATTCATCTTCTTGTTTAATTTAATTATATAATTTCCCATTCTTTCTATCCAAGTAGTTTAAATATATTAGGGTATGATGGTTCAATAAGATATTGTACTTGTGAACAAACAATTATTCCAATAATTTTTTACAGCATAAATATTTATGAAATTAAAACTGAACAAGGTAAGTATCTGTTAAAGTTCTCTCTCATGGTAGTTTTTGTCCTCAGCTGGCGGGAAGGAGTAGTCACAGAGAAGAATAAAAAAGATGAAACATTTACCGTTCACTTTCCTGGTATGTAAGTTATTTAATTAAACATTTTGGTATTGTATGTTTCTTAATTATTACTAAGGTATATAGAACACATTAGTTCCGTATTCTTGGAAAATGTTTATAATATTGGTTTTATGCAGCTTGTGGAGAAACATTGGTTGTCAGAGCTTGGCATCTCCGTCCGTCTCTTGTTTGGAAGGATGGTAAATGGATTGAATCTTCCAAAGTGGGAGCAAATGATAGTTCTACACAGGAGGTACTTTATTTTTAGGTTCTTCTAGAGTGTTCTACTGCTCCAATTCATGCTTCTCTTTACTAGCTTTCACGTTTTTGCATACAGGGTGATACACCGCAAGAAAAACGACCTAAACTGGCTAGTCATGCGATAGACACAAAAGGGAAAGACAAGATGTCGAAAAGCATTGATAGTGTGGAGTCGGCAAAACCTGATCAGATGACATTACTTAATTTGACTGAAAAAGATAAAGTTTTTAACATTGGTAAGAACAGCAAGAATCAAAATAAACTGGATGCGCACAGAATGGTGAGGAACGGTCTTCAAAAAGAAGGATCGAAGGTAATTTTTGGTGTTCCTAAACCTGGGAAGAAGAGAAAATTTATGGAGGTAAGCAAGCATTACGTAGCACATGAAAGCAGGAAGACCAATGATATAAGTGATTCGGTTAAACTTGCAAATTTCTTGATGCCTCCTAGTTCAGGGCCCAGAGGTGGGAAAAATGGTTCCAAAGAGAAACATGGAGCTGATTCCAAGGCCAAAACAAGTGAGTCTGGAAAACCACTGTTTTTGGGTAGTAATCCTAGCAAAAGACATTTCTTTATCAATTCGTTTTCTAATGCCGTTGAGCTGACAGGTAATACGGAAAGGATGAAGGATTATTCAAATCACTTAAAGAATGCGTCCCAGGGAGAAAGTAAGGTGGAGAGAGCACCCCACTCAGCGACTGATGGAGCAACTCAAGCACCAATCTTGTTTTCATCACTGGTAACTTCGGTTGATGCTCTTCCTGCTAAAAGGGCATCCTCATCAAGAGCAAGCAAAGGGAAACTTGCGCCTGCCCGGGATAAGATGGGTAAAGTTGACACCGATAAGGCTTTAAATGACAATCCTATCAAATCAGCATCTGATGTCGTCGAGCCCCGCAGGTCCAATCGCAGAATCCAGCCAACGTCAAGAGTAAGTTTCAATAGCTGAGCGGTTATTTCCGGTTGTGTCATCTATTTTCTCCCGTCTCTTCCAAGTATGAGGCCATTTTATATATATTGACCTTTTGTGTTGAATCTGATCTGGTGTGGTGGCTTGCTGGGTTGCAGCTATTAGAAGGATTGCAGAGCTCTTTGATAATTTCTAAGATTCCTTCGGTTTCACATAATCGTAATACTAAGGGTGAGTCTCTCTTTGACTCTTTTTATTGGTTGAGTTATATTGCAGTGGGAATGTTTTAGTGACTTAGTTGCAACAGGTTAAATGGAAGAAGGAGCTGGCAATTGCAATGATGGGGTACAGTGAAAAGGACCGGCCTGTGACATACCTAGCATAGATGTGTATATTTATAATAGAGAACCAACCAACCTAGGAATGCAAATTCTTGCTTCATATGTTTTAGGCAGACTATAGCTCAGTAGACGGTCGGTCATATTGATTTTAGAATATATTTAAATATGATTTGATCCGTAGGCTGTGCTGTATATGGAAATTTCTCCATCTCATCTTCATATGTTCATCAAATGATAACGTCATGCTCTGCATTGCCTCTCCACTACTGCAACTACTTCCTCTTCTATTTCTTTTCACCGCTAGTAATGGAACGCCTTATTTATGACTGTTTCTTGCACACCTGTAAGTTCTTCCGTCACCCCAAAACATGAAAAATAAATTTTTTTTTATCTTTTCGGTGTCACTCTCATATTTCGGATTATATAATTAGAAAGTTAATTTCAGATTCGGTAAGTACTTAAAGATCATAATCTAGAATATATTTTAAAAAAATAGTATTTTAGATTATATAAAAGGAAAGATCTCAATCGGCGTAGGGCGAGGGTCAAGCTCCACTACTGGGCCGGGGAAGAGTCTGCAACAAAATCAATTGAATAGACAGAGAAGTCCGGTAAGCGTATCGATTCAAGCAAGTCCGACTAGTTTAAGCGCCTATCGATTCAAGCAAGTCCGACTAGTTTAAGCGCCGCCTTCCAGACTTCTGATGAACCGCCGGGTGGTATGAACTCCAGAGCCCTATTCTGGTTACAGAGTGCGGGTAGCCGACAAGTAGGTTAGCAAACAGGTGAATAAATAGATTTTGCTCCTGCCTTCGCTTCCAGGAGAGAAAGATTATTGGCCTGAAAGCTATTTTTTAAAAAAATAGTATTCTGGATTATATAATCTAAAAGTCTGGATTTGAAAGTAGCTTTTGGATTATGTAATCCAAACACGTATTTGAAAAAAAGTTTAATTTAGACTTTCGATTCAGAATCTAATTATATATCTAAAAAAGACTATAAGATTATGTATTCCAGAAAATTAGAGGGTCATTTTTGGAATATAACAAGTATATGGTGGGAGAATAACATATGGAGGTGGAGGTGCAAGAAGAAGAAACAGTCTTTATGTCTTTATTTATATACCCATCGTATTTTGGGCCTGTCGATACATATTTGTTTTCATGTGATTCAAATTTATTATACATATTTTCAACATAAAACTTATATTTATATTAAGCTATTGATTCTTTTTAAATATTTAATTTTAAATAGATAAAAAGGTTAAGAAAGTAATGTGAATTCTTAAGGCTTTTTTTTTATAAAATTTGGTTAAATTAAATTGCAAATTAATCTAGTTATATGAATACTTTTTTTCAATTATTCAGAATTCGAAATCGTATTATTAATCAATCACGTTACTTGGATAGTTTACTCAGTTAAGAAAACCAATCTCCTAAGTTTAACTTTTCCAATGCAATAATTTATATTTTTTACGTTTGGAGCTCTCACCTGATTTATATATGTGCCGCTTGCTCTTTATAACAATTTTCATTGTTCCATTTGTAATGGCACCTGACCAATGAATGGTTTCATGTATTTGAATCCATTGGTTGTTGAGGATAGAAAAGGCGAACAGTATGAGAGAAAATGTGTTACTGAATTCTGTGAGACAAGGTGGCTAAAAAAAGATTACAATGAGGCGGGAAAAAGGATAGGAAGGAATCTAAACTAAACTAAGCATATATTTATATATATATATATATGTATGTATATATCTACACTTTGCAACGCATTGACGTCCTTAGGACCTAAACTGAGCCACCCACCTAAGAACTGGAACCCTCATGATTTACAAGGATCAATCGTGTGAAAATGGACGCTTGCCATAGCATGCAATTTTCAATTGACGTTCAGTTGGCGTTAAACAGAGAGACTGGCAACTCTGATTCCCCCCTCCCACCAGCCGATAAACCTCTCTGGTTCAAAGTCACTTCACGTCCTGCCTCTTCTTCTAATTCCATTCAACGAGGAATCAGCTTTTGTCAGGTTTACTGCACCCAGTTTAGGGGGACGGTATACCTCTTTGACGAGTTCTTCTTCAACATACGGTCTCTTGCAGACGCAAGAACTTGGAAATTCATGAAATTCACCCCGTCCAGGCCTTATCTCATCTGGTTCTCCCATGAATCCTCTCTGGCATGACTTGACCTTTTTGGCAAAGGTATCCCAGTCCATTTGATGCCTTTCTGCCAATAGCGTGCTAAGCTTCTTTGCATTTGGTCTAATTGTTCTTTTGTGACCCATATATCTCCTGTTGTAAACAAAATGAATGGTTAACAACACGAGGCACATTAGCCAAAAATAAAAAGAATGAGAAAATGTGATCATCACTAAAAGCAAGCATAACGTAGCATAAAAAAAATCATGTGCATGACACTATAGAGACTCTGAAAGAATTGTCAATAGCATCAAGTTTCGAATTTTGGGTTTATAAAAAAGGCTGTGGAAAGCAAAGGCTTTACTGGAAACCCATGGAAACAGGTTATGTTTTTCCCAAGAGCATTTTTACTTTACCAAAAGATAACTGAAATCAACTACATAACTGCCTATTTGTAAATGAGGACGTCCGAATCCCCTCAATTATTAACCAAGTTTAGCTTAAATGGTTGAATATAAGCAAGGATTTGGCTTCTCTATTTTCCGTTAAATGAAAGTGCCAATGGTCTAAACCACGCTAGGAAAATTGTCCTTAGCAAAGGACACTGTCAATTAAGCTAAATATAAAATACAACCTTAATTTTTCTTGAAGCTTCCAAAAATAGTCCCTATAGTTTGCCAGATTTTGCTAACTCCAGCCATCGCAAAATAAAAATGTGGTTTCCCAATACAAAATCAACTCCTCTCCAGCATTTTCAAGTTGTGATCAACAAAAGAAGCGGGGAAGAAATAAGACAGAGATCTTACCTTATTTGAAGTCTGAAGAGGTTGAATTATTATTATCTAGGCTATCTTCAACCTGATCTGTAAATTATACTCTGTATCTTCTGATAATTTTGAAGTTCATGATTCCAGATCCTAAATGTATAATTTATTCATTCTCTTTCTACCAGACTTCCAATGAATAAGTATTGAGTATTACGCTATACTCCTTCCAGACTCAACCACAAGCAACACAATTAAAGGTTTAATGTACTCAAATATAAGTAAACTTTTAACTACTTTCATCCTATTTAATGATACCAGTCCAAAAATACCCTCTAATTAATTAAGATATTTTCAATAACTCTTTTATTCTTGATAATGAAGGGTACTTTAGGAAAAGAGATTATATTTTTAAATGAGATTAGTAAAGCTATATGATATTAAATAACTTTTTAAATTCACGTAAACTTTAGTTAATTTTGCTTATATTTCAGTTCAAAGGAGTAATATGCGTTCATACATCTTTCCCACCTATTTGGAATATAATTCAAGTGTGATTAATTAACATATTTCATAACAGAATAATCATAATTAGGATTCCAGTTTTTCCATTACATGCGGAGTATCATTTACTCATTCTCTTTGTTTGAGTTCAAGAAATAAGTTCCCTAATGTACTAATAAAGAAACAAAAAGAGGACAGTAGAGAAATTTTATGCATTTACCTTCGACCTGCAAGAATCTTGGCCATGTTACCATTGTTATTAGTGACAAATACATCACTTTCATCACAAACAATGTAGTCAATAGCAGCAAGGCGGGAAGAGAATGGAAGGAAAGGTTTCAGCTCTTCATCAGCTAGCATCTCCTTTGTATAGATGTTGGGGAAAAGATCTTTGAGAGGCTGCATAGTTTCATCCCCCCCATATATTTCTCCTGATGCAACATACAGATATGTGTCATTTGAAAAGCCAAGTGCCCGTAACATCAAACCCACTTCATGAGGAGTAAGAGGACATTTCCCTCGCTTTCGCTCTCCATCTGGGCTCAAATCCTGTTTTATCATATGGAAATAATTCATTCATATCATTTCAGTATAAAAATAATTAGTTTCCACTTTTAGAAGTCTTATATGGAAACAGTAAATCTGTAATTAGAAATCATATCAAGCAATGTGTCTGGAATAAAATATTAGTCTCAATGCCTTCAGAAGGTCAGCACGGATAAGAAAGGATAGAATGTTATAATTTTGTTAGTTGAATGAATCAGATTTGATCTTTAGAAGTCTATGGATTGTGTAGTCTTACAGGTAATGTTGTCCACCTTTTTCTGATTTCACCAAGCTCTTGCTTCTCCTTTTCTCCCCCACCAAAATAACAACCTGAAAATGCTAGCATATCCGGTTCAAACCTGTCAAAAATCAGTCATGAACACTGTTGTCAGTGGCAATTACTATGACTCCTCCGCCTTGCATCCCAAACTTGTGTCATTTATAATATTTCATAATTTTGAGAGAAACAAGAAGTTGAACTTTATATAAGGGAATAATATATTGAATCTGAGAAGTTCCCTTTCCTTGGCATCCAGTAGAAGTAAACAAATACTTTCAAATTTCAGAGCACTATAAGGAAATTGTACACAGGGAATCATGAAGCAAACCTCAAATGGACAGCAATGAAACGCTGAGCCATCTTCTGCATTCTCATAACAATTCTTTGACCAAGTTCTTGTATAGGTTTCGTAAATCTCAAAGCATGAAAATTGACACGGCATCGTAGTTTCTGCAGCTCATCATCGAGGCTATTTGCAAGTCTATAGTCAAATTTTGTCAATTGAACAACCTGCAAAATCTCCTATATGTTTGTTACCTGAGCTAAATTCAGGGTTATCATTAAATTGACAAAACCAGTAACTAATGTTTCACCTTGACGGTTATTTAATAAATCTAAATATATTTTAATAAGTTAAGAAATTTCAAATACGTAGAGGCCACATACCTGCCGTCTCAAAAGTATAGGCAAAACTTGATCAAGATAATAATCAGGCTCTGATTTCCTTGGGACACGCATTGTATATGGTGGTTTCTCCATTGACCGCATGAACTTATCAGGAACTCTTTTGACAATTGTAACATCTTTTGCAAGACGAGAAATGAACCACTCAACGTCAAAAATATGGACAAAGTCACTGTATTCAAACAAGAATGTCTTTATTAAATAACCCACAAGCTTGATTCTAATGGTGAATGTATGAAAGGAACTGCAAATTACCTGTCATCTTTCCAAAAGGAATGATGATCCAACTCAGGTACAACTAGTGTGGCATTAAGAATTCGTGCAACAACAACAGCATCTGTTATCTGGATGCAGGAACATGATTGCGGTCATGTCCACGGAAAGAACATACTCATTGCTTAAAAAAATAGCTTACATGCCTGACTACGAAAGAGAACCTAACCAACCCTCATTCTCTGAAAACAACAGATTCGGTTCTCTTTTTCATGCTTTAAGCAATTAAGATGGCGGCAGATCACATACAACAACCAAATGATCACAATGTACCATATCAGGAAAGCTATGTCCCACTCACCCCAGTTCTTTGTTGGTTCAGCCCTCCGCTAGTTCCAATAAGCAAGTACCCATTTGACCACCGCTCACTCACAGCAGCTGCATTATCCGATCACCAAAACAATAGAGAACGAGACACATGAAAACAAGTTAGTATATATATATTTCTCAGCAAATCTTTCCGAGAACCAATCAAATTATAAAACAAAACCCTTCAATCTGTTCACGCAATCCTCGAGTAACCGCATAATAAATAACACCACATAACCTAAAATTTCTCACTCCAACCCTCATTCACGTGCATAGCTCAGCGAGAAGAATGTGCAAGTATTCAAAACAAAAGCCAAAACATTGAACGCTTGCAATTCATGAAAGAAGACGCATTCAAACGGAATTGCGAGGAGGAAACTCACGAGCATAACCGCGTCCCCTTTCACTGCATCCGTAGTAATATTTAGAATACTGCGATTTCCAAACATCGATTGGCGCGTTATAGCTCCCCTCCTAACAAAACATTGACGTCAGAACCCCGCACATTGCGATTACAGCGAAACCGAAAAAAGAGAGAGAAGGAGAAAAACGACGAACCACTGCAGAGTAGAGAGTGCGATGGACCAATCGCTGAGAGTACCATTCGAGATCAGAGGCCATGTGGCCCGTCAAGAGTGAAATGAGGCCCACCCCGAAAAGCATGAAACCGCAAAGCACAGACCAAGAGATCGGCTTCCGGGGATGAAACGGCGTCGCATTGGATCTCCAACACGAATGCTTCCTGCATTTGCTGTTGCTTTCCGCAAACACAGCCAGGTCCGTCGTCGACAATAAGCTCAACTTCCCCACACCCACGCCCATTCTCTTCCTTACAACAACAAACAACTAACTAACTAACCCCAAACCCTCACATCCTCTCCTACAGAGAACTCCTCAATGTCCCTGTGTAGGGAGAGGAACCCTAAATTAGTAGGGCCTTTCTTTCTCACTTTTTTTATTCTTTTTTATTTTTATAATTCGGTGGGGATGGTGGGAGGATGCAGAAGAAGCAATGCCGATTTGTCCTTTCCTCAAACGGAAACTCTCCAAATCACAACGTTTCAAATCAAATTAAAAAACTATGATTCTTTTTTATACTCTTTCTTTGCCTCAAGGTTGCCCTACAACCAACAGATCTCATCCCAACCAAACAATTTCTGAGAAATTAGGTTTAAATTGATTAACTAATTTGCAGAAAATCAACCATGTTTGTCCCCGTTGAAACCAGCCCTCAATCACAAAACACCACACTCCGTTCCTACTTCCGATTCCATTTTCTTAAAAACCACTTTTTATATTAATACATTTTTATTAATAATCTTTAAATATGTCATTCCAGTGTCAAAATACTGAAAATAGTATGTCTATGCAAAAGTGGTAGTTGCGTACAAAAACTATAATCAAAGCTCAATAAAGAATATTTACACAATACCCATATATTGAATAGAATTGTTTTCTAAGGATAAAAAAAAAAAGTCTATTTTAAGAGTGTGTAGCAGTTATTATTTTTTGGTTTTTGGTGAGTGGGTACTTGTCCTGAGAAAAAGGATGTGGTTGAATTTGAATTGGTGGAATGGAAGAAACAATTGCAAAAGGAAGCAGACAGAGATTGAAATTTGGTGAAGGACAAAAACAGGGTAGCAGCTAAGTCACGGTTTATATTGGAGATCTCATATCGATGAGAGATTAAAGATTTTTTTATAGTTTATAAGTGTGTGCAAACCTCAATCTCAACGAACCGATTTTATAAAATTGAATTAGACTTAAAGTTTATTTTTTAATATTTTTTGATATATTTGTAATAAATAAAATCAGATTTTTCGAATAGAAAAAATATTTAAATATATTTTAAAAGCTATGTTATGCTAAGATTTTTAAGTGTAAACAAACTCTCCTATACAAAAAAATCATGAAGTTGCAGCTTGTTATGAGTTATAGCCCTCAAAAGTTAACACAGTGGTTGGTAAATTACACATGAAGTTAGAGGGTTTTGAGCTATAACTCTAGAAATGAAAAATTCCTTGATCTGTATAACACGTAAAATGTGGTGGATGCTTTGGTGAAAGGGACAAAAAAGTTGATAAAGAAAACTGTAAAAGTTGACGCAGTGCGTGGTAAAGTACCATATTCTGGATTCACCAACCTTCTTATTCTTCTGCTTTCAAAAGCAAAATGGACCCATGCATGCTACTATGGCCTAAAGCCAAGAATGTAATAGAAAACAATAATGAGTGGAAACTAATAATGATTAATGGTATAATGAACCTCTTTGAAGGGCACATCTGGAATCATTTACCAGAGGAATGCTATCAATATATTTTTGTGATGAGTTTGATTTTTCTATAATAAGAAGAACTCACTTTATTTATAGAATAGAATTTAATCATGGTTATTTAATTAATTCTAACTTTTATTAGATATATATTTGGTTTTATCATAGTTTTAAATTGTTCATTATAAATACTCTTTATCAACTGAAGTGTGCGGTGTAATTGTTTTGGAACATACATGTTCTAATATTTTTTTAGTTAAAAATTCTTTAGATTACAAAATTAAATTTGATTGAAAATATAGAATTTTTGTGTTTTACGTAAGGAGGGAAATTCAAAATATTTTATAGGTTTTAGGAAATTTAAGCTAAAAATAAGAAGTATTTTGGTAAGAAGATGTTAAAGGAGTTATTTTAAAAGTTAAACAGAATAGTTGAAGCAATAACTAGTTTGGTAACCTGCCCAGTACTCTGAAAAAATGAGCTCATGTTTAAAATGTAGAGATCTAAGTGGTCCAATATTTTTGTACCCATTCAGTTTGAATTTGAACTACTATTTTTATCTTTTTATTTTAATCGAATCTAAAATATTTTTATGATAAAAAAAATATATCCAATTCACTTAAATGACTCGTTGTTAAATTTGGGCCTGTTCCATTCGATCATTTCCCAAGGGGTTGTTTCTTCCTGCACCCCTAAATTTTTCTTCCTGCATCCCCACAATATTATGCAAAGACAAAAATAACCCTATTATTTTTTAAAAATCCCAAAATGCACATAAGACCCACACTACTCTTTCTTCTTCCTTTGCCCACAGATTGCACACACGGATTCCATTTCTCTCTAAACAGTGGTGTCACTGTTCCATCTCTTAGTACAGGAAGGTGTTTCTTTTGGTGGTAGTCGGTAGTGTCTCGGATTATCGTTTCCACATTTTATATTTAGTATTCCAGACAATGCAGTTCGATAACTTTATGGAATCAGGAATTCACATTTGTTTTTTCACATTCAGGATTTGGAAATTCATAAATCTTTTGGATTGGGGAATCCATAAATCTTCTGGATTGGGGAATCCGTAAATCTTCTGGATTGGGGAATCTGTAAATCTTCTAGATTGGGGAATCCATAAATCTTCTGGATTGGGGAATCCGTAAATCTTCTGAATTGGGGAAACTGTAAATCTTCTAAATCCATCAATCCGTAACAGAAATTAGGCTTTCGAATTCAGCAATCTGGAAATCAACAATTTATTAACAATTTGCTTCCAGAACACCTTCTCATCCAGAAAACATGATTCACTTCCGGATTTATGAATCCATAGCACACTCCACCACGGTGCCCGTTTCCAAATAAAAGGTCAAGGCCAGTTTTGGAATTTTTAAAATTATGGGGATGCAGGAAGAAGAAGCCTTTCCAAGGATGAGGTTGAAACGAGGGGGTTGCATGCTGCACCTCAATATTTTAAACCTGTAACTCCATGTAATTTTAAATGACAACTTTCTCATTCTAAAAATAAATGGGTGAGATATATCTTTGGAATATTTGAAGTTTTGGATCATTTGTACTATGAGTGGTAGCTCGGAGTTGGAGGTGTGATTATTGTGTTTGGGGGTTGTTTTTGGTGCTTGGCGATGGTATTGCTTGTATTGCACAGTGGTTGTTGTAGTGAGTTCGGTGAATGTTTCATTATAGTTTTGCAGATTCAGTTTTTAAATGTATAATTCAATGACATTTTGGATTGTACAATCTATAATGTTAGTAGTTGGGTTTGTGTACTCTGGAACATGAAATTCAAAATACAAAATATATATTATAGATTATACAACTTGAAATACATATGTAGAATCTAACATGCGTATATGTCTTTTGGTTCTATGGTCTGAAATACATTTTGTTGTTCATGATTGCATTTCCAAAACGTAAAATTCAAAATACAAAATATGTATTTCAAATTGTACATTTCATAATACATATTTTGTATTCTCGATTATATGTTCTAAAATTGAGACGTATTGAGTTTTAACATTTATTATATATTCTTGTATTTTGTTTTTAATTCAAGATTTAAAGTATTTAGTAGTGATTGTTTAATATAAAGATGGAATCCCAATAATAGAGAAAAGTATTCGATGAAGTGGATAAGTTATCTAACATGAATGAGTCGAACATAATGAATTTTGTAACATTTGAAGATGAATTGGTTTGAGGAGATTGTGTTCGACCATTTAAAACAAATAAGGTAAGTATAATTGCATTCTTTTGCGTAGAAGACATGTGACATGAGATATACTTAAGTTGTGATATATTTAATACGCGAGATTACTTATTTCAATGGGTGTGCAATGACCTTTGGACTAGGTTTTGTAGTTATTATATTGAGATCCAACAAAGCAAATGGACAATAGGATAGAAAGACCCATGTGTTGTTAGATTGTGAAAGGGGTGCTACTTATAGAAAATACATAAACGATTTGGAAAGACTGTAGTTGGTACAATATCTGACCTTAGTAGCATACCCCTAAATGCAATTCATGTTATGTAGACCATAATGAGTTTTTCTGACTTCTCATCATGCGATTCATCCTCTGAGTTGTCTATTCAACAAGAATTTGATGTTATTTTGAATAGTTTAAGGGAGTTGACATTGCAAACAAAATGATAATTAAGACTAAGTTGCGTGAAATAACTTACACATACATGACATCAATGTGCGCACCAATGAATAAAGTGAAATAAAGGGATCCTAAAAAAGTCGAGCAAATAGATTGGTAAATTCTTTTACATGAATTCAAACAAGGAAAGAGAAAAAACGATGATCCCCTAGAGGATTAAAACAATTCAAATGTTGGACCAATTTTATCGCAGTACTCATCCTTACATACATGATGTCATTGATGCCAAGGCTGATGATCATTGTGGTTATCGATTTATAAATGCATTGTTGGAAATGGGGGGAAATTTATGGTCGTTTGTCATAATGGATTTATTTAAAGAAATTAGACGGTGGTATGATGAATATGCTACATTGTTAGATGATTATAAACGGGTAGACCAGTTGAAAAATGCCATTATCGAAGGATGGGATGTCAATGGTAAATTATGACACACATCACACACTTGTTTCCAACTTTTATGCTACAATGATGATTCTATAACTCACATTGACGTCTTCGCAAGCTAGTGTAGATAAATGAATAAATATGTTCGATATGGAATACTGATTGCTAGTAGATACAATTTGTTTTAATGTGTTTATCATTGAAGCAAAATATTACGATATTCCAATTATAAAGCAAGTCTCCCACGAATGTCAGTGTTCATTTAGTCACGTGTATAAGACATGTGCATGGTATTGTTTAGGTATTTTCAAATGTGTGTGATCATGTTTTATATTCATATTCCCAACTACTTATCAATTACATTATATGTTGAAAACTAGGACAGATGAAATTGCAGGATGATTGTTCCATATCAACGGTAGACATATTGTGGTTTACATATTATTTTGTAGAAACTAAGTCATGGTCTTCATATCATGTTAGTAGGATGCAAGTGTTTACCTAAATGTTAGGAATTATATGAACATTTGTTAGCTTTGCAAACAATTGACTTTATTCATGCAAACTGTTCATTTTATTATTGTATATGACTTTATTCATGCAGACAATTAACTTTAATAGATGCATCTGTATTCAGTTTCATTATTCATCAATTTTTTTTTTCAAAAAAAACACGTACTTTCTGGAATGTACAATTCTAAACGCTTTAATACATTATGGATTGCACAATCTGATATATATATTTATGGATTTGAAAATATCTTATAGAACATACAATCCATAATGCACTAATACATTATGGATTATACATTTTAGAATATATTTCTGATTCCAGAAAAACATACCAGTTTGTACATTCCAGATTATATTTGTAAGATCCAAATATATATACCAAAATGTGCAATTCAAAATATATTTTTCAAATTTTCAAGGACAAGTTTGATATTTCACCCCCCCCCCAGGAGGTGCAGAATGCAATGCCCTACTTTCATGGCCCCAAAAGTGCAAGTTCATGTTTTTTAGATTTCTCAATCCAAGTTCTCTCTTTTTTTTCTAAATGGATTCATGATGGAATACCACTAAGGTTGTTTCTTCCTGCATCTCCATACATTCTTGAGGCACCCCATACTAAATGTGAGAATATATTTTTGTCATTCTGTAAAAAGATAAATGAACCTTTAAAATCTCACATTCTTTATATTATGGATTACATAATTTGGAAGACATTTTTGAATCTAGAAGTGTTCTCTAAATTTATAGAATCCGAAAGCTATTTTAAAAATATAAATATTTCATATTACATAATCCGGAAGGTAATCTCGGATCCATAAATAGCTTTCAGATTATGTAATCCAAAATATATATATTTTAAAATGGTATTCTAGATTACATGATCTGGAAGTCTTTTCTAGATTTAAGAATAGCCTATGGATTATGTAATATGGATATATGCTAGATTACATAATTCAAAAGCTAATCTGATATCAAAAAAGACTTTTGGATTATGTAATCCGAAAGTTAATCATGAATCTACAAAAAGATTTTTGGATTACATAATCCAGAAGCTATGGAAAAAAACTTTCAGATTATGTAATCTTAATATAAACTACATTTTAACTTTTTTACATAGAAATATTTTTGAAATAAAAAAATTTATGGGGGTAAAAGAACAATGGAGGGAGGTGTAGGAGACGGCCTACCACTAAATTGGAATATGTTAAGCCTATCCAAATCCAACTATTGGAATGGGCTTTTATCCAAAAATAAATAACCCAACCTGAAGACCAAGACTAAAATCGGATATCTCGCAACAATAATTCGATGTTTGATTAATTAATCCCACTCTTTAAAAAAATGATTAAATGGTACAACTCTACAACTTTTCTAATATCCATTCATCATAATATCAATTAGAAGCGATTAAAGTCTTACATTAGAGAGGAAATCGATTTACTGGGAAACTTTTTTTAGTGCGTGTTTGATTATGACAAAAAAATAATCCAACCATTTTTAAAAGTAAAGGCAATTATTTATTGTTTTAACTTTATTTTATCAATTATAAGATAATTAAATTTGATCCAATGATTTAGCCACTGTATATGTGTGTTATAAATTAGGTTAATAAGTTCACCCGTTCATCAAATTTGGTAATAGGTATTTATTTATATTTTTAAATGAAGGAGAAAAAAAAATGAATAGATACTTCAAAAACAAAATTTTCCGTAGTTAATCAACAAAAACAAGCACAAGTTTTGAAATCTAATATCTAATAATTAGGCAATTGAAAGTTACATTATAGAAGGTGGTTTTCAAAATCATGGCAGGTTTGCCACGCCCACCTTTGTGTTTCCATTATGTTTTACCAACTCATTGCAAATTCATCAAGATTCTATTTCGTTTTAAATATTGAAGACTAATCAAAATTACCAACTTAATATTTTTCTTAAAAATATATTAATTAATCTTTACTATTAATAATTTTTAAAATTTTCTTCTTACGGTTCGTCAACACAAAAACTCATCACTAGGCGTATGTTTTTTAGGTTGGAAGAAAAGTAATATTATAAAAATAAAAAGTTTGAAAGATAAAATAAGATGCATTAAGGATGAATATTCTGTTTAGAAAACATGAAAAACATAAAGTTAAGTGCAGAAAATAAAAGGTAGAATGTCGATTTGATTAAAATAAGTCTTTAGTCAGACTTAGGAGAGTTATGGTGTCATTAGTCGAATCCGATTAATAAACTTCTAAGACTTGAACCTGACTAAGATTGAGAGTTGTGTGATATAATAAGTTGAGTCTAATTAATTAAAAACTTATAGAAATAGGATAAGAATCGATTTAAAAAGAATCTTAACAAATAATAAACACTAAATATAATAATTATGTTATTTTTTTTTCTCGTATTAAAATAGTTTAAATAACGAGGATCAATCCTAAAGGAGTAATCAGTATTTAATATTGAAAAAAAAGAAAAAAAACAAGAAATAGAAATATTTAATATTAAAAAAAAAAAATCAAATACATAAATATCTTAAATAAATAATCGACATTTAATATTAAAAAATAAATAAATATAAATGCGTAAGATAAAAAAAGAAAAGAAAAGTAAAACATAAGGTGACTAGAAATTTCTGTGTATGTGACTTTGTTCTGTTGAGATCTATTCTTCTTTGATAGAACAAAAATTATTAAAAATATTTTTGCCTCGTTAAAGGTTAAGATTTTACTTTGCAATTGATACTAACGTCACACATGTCCTTTGTTATGTTTTTGTTAGATTGGGATTATTACTTTAGCCAGCAGCAGCATAGGATATTTGTTTTTTTTTCTTTTTCACGTAGTGTAACTTTTTTTCATAGTAATAAATTTGTAAACGTTCTTCGTGAAACTTTCAGTCAAAAACTGGACGGGAAAAAAAGGCTCAAAGTCCCTGCTTTTGAGATGTAGAAAATTGTAGTCAACCTTTGATTAATATATATAGTGAATTGGTAAGACCAAGTCCACAATCTTTGGCAGGTTCAATCCATTGCCCCAGAGCAGGGTTTCAGGCTTGGTCACAATAACAACAACGTTTACACATTTTTTGTTGGAATGAAAAAAAAAATGGGAAAATGTTTGCAACCAGAAAGGAACCCAACCCCAGTGTGCGGAAGAGAGAAAAAGAAGTAGGACCCCTTATTACGAGATGACACTCACAAAAATAATTGATGAAAGGCTACTGCCACTTCCACCATCTAGATAAACCTAATGCCGTATTCAAACCAAATACATACATCACAACATAAAAGAGTACCGAATTCCAAAACAAACAAAATTTTAAATGCGTTATTCAATCTAATGATAAAATCTCAAAAAACAAATTTGAATTTAATTTGATTGGAGAATTTAGAAGAGTTTGATCTTAAAATATGTGCGAGTGAAAAGGAGATGTAGAAAAAATAAAAAATGAGGAGGAGAAAGATATGGAATAGAAACCATTCTTATGGTCGTCCACATGCGTTCGTGTTTTGTTGAACTTGGAATTATGGTCTTCGGACCAAACTCGCAGCACTATATGACTGTGAAATGGAGTAAACAAATTCAATTATGGGCTATAAGTTGATTCATGCCATGCTTGTGAACGGACAAGTGAACATTCAAATATCATTAAATTATTTTGGAAGATGAACGCAGCATATATAAAAAAGAGAGTTTTTGTTGAGGAATTAAGTCTAATTTGTCACACATTGCGTAGCTATTTCTCAAACATCAAGTCTTTGTCGTATCTCACAAGCTAAAAACCATTCCCCTCCACCAAATTGGGTCAACAAACATAAGTCTTGTTCTTCCCGAACCCAACTAAACTGGAACAAACCGTATCCGATTCAGAGTTACTCTCTGTTCCCCGTTTTCTTTGCAAATTCAATCAGTCACACAATAACAACGCCAGACACAAAAAAGTATTATTATTATTATTTTAAATAGAAACAGAAACTGCAGTTTACCCACCATGATCACACTTCAAAAAAGAAGTCACGATCCCCCATCCAAAAAGTCAGAATCTTCTTATCTTTATAACCCTAATTTACTTCAATCACACCAAAGACAAACTCCATACGCATACATATGTATGATTCTAAACTCTCAGTTATGATAATACCGCTTATCACATATTCTGTTTCTCAATAACCTTTCTTTTTATCAGGGGTTTAATAATTCACCTCTTTGCTCCTTCGTTTGTTTCCCCGCCACACCATAACTACCGTAATAACGAATAGTTATGTTTCTGTTTTTCAGTTACTTTAACTTGTTCTTCCTCAGCGTGGCCATCTTCCTCTCTCACCCCTGTTTTCCCGCCAGGATTATACCAGAATCCGCAACCGTAATAACCTCCGAATCCCACAAAACACAAACGCACAACGCCACGTGGCACGACTTCTCCAAGTTCTTGTACGCCGAGCGAGGCAGCCACGTGAGCGGCATGTCGGAATTGAAAAAGTACTTCCACCGCTTCGGATACCTCTCTCTCCCCGAAACAACTCCGAATTTCACGGACACCTTCGATTCCCAATTCGAAACTGCCGTCTTCCGTTACCAGAAGCGCCTCGGCCTGCCGGTAACCGGAAAACTCGACTCCGAGACTATATCAACCATCGTGGCGCCGAGGTGCGGCGTCTCCGACGCCGCGACGAACGGAATCCACGCCACGCGTCGCTACGCTTACTTCAACGGTAAGCCGCGGTGGACGCGCGGAGCTCCGATGACTCTCACGTATGCTTTCTCTCCGTACAACATGATCGACCGGGTGAGCGTACCGGAAATCCGAGCTGTCTTCAAGCGCGCGTTCTCACGGTGGGCGTCGGTGATTCCTGTGAGTTTCCAAGAGACGCCGCAGTACGATAAGGCGGACATCACGATCGGATTTTATCTCGGGGATCACGGCGACGGAGAACCGTTTGATGGAGTTTTGGGAGTTTTGGCTCACGCGTTCTCCCCTCAGAACGGGAGATTCCATTTGGATGCGGCGGAAATGTGGTCCGTTGATGTCGAGCGTGAGGAGTCGAGGGTGGCCGTTGATTTGGAATCTGTGGCAACGCACGAGATAGGTCACGTGCTTGGGTTGGGCCACTCATCGGTGAAGGAAGCGGTAATGTACCCGAGTCTGAGCCCCAGAAGAAAGAAGGTTGACTTGAAGATTGATGACGTGGCAGGAGTCCAATCTCTTTATGGCTCAAACCCAAACTTTAGTTTTAGTTCTTTGTTGCAGTCTCAGAATTCATTCAACGCTGCCGTTGGCTTTCAAACCGGATTCTCCAAATGGACCCTTTCTCTTCCTCTGCTCATATTAGGCTTATGTGCTTGATTTTTTTTATACATGTATTTTTATTCTTTCATCATACATAAATATGTAAAAAGAAAAAGAAAGCATAGAAAGTAAAGTTCAATCACGTGGGCGAAGCCCTTGTGATTCATCTTATGTGGGGGTACAATAGATATTTCTTTAATTATTTCCCACATAGAAAATGAGATGCACCATAGAACTTTTAGGCAGAGAGAAAAAGGTAAATGCACTTTTGATTAGATTTGAAACAAAATTGGAGGACAAGACCCGCAGAAAAGGAAAGATCGGGGAATAAGAAAGGAAAGCAATGAAAAATTAGGAAGTTGATGTAAGAGGATAGAATAAGATCCCGTAAGTTAATGGGTAAGCTAACATGAGTAGTGGGAGGAGCACATGTATAACTGTCATGTATGAGTGTTAACTACCATTCCCGCCCAAGGCTGCTCCTCCTATCTTGGTACTTCAAACTCATTCCTTCGCAATCTACTCAATTGGTCCAACTTCACAATTGCCGATTATTCCACATCCACCGCTCACCATTTTATCTTTTTATACGTACACTATAGTCCTATATGGTTGAATTCAATGACAATTTAAATATATATTCCTTCTTTAATTTATTGAGATATTTTTTAAAATATAAAATCATGACATAGTTTTGAGTTTTAAAGATGTGATGATAGACCCTTGCAATACTATCTCTCAAGAGTCCCATAATTTAAATACACATTTCTTCTTTAATCCACTTATACACTTTTTAATGACAAAATCATACCAAACTTCAAACTCCAAAACAGACAGTATCTATGTCTAATCATGTTGTCTCAACTAACGTAACTACACATTAGTTCATACTAAAATTATATAAAAATAACTAATTTCTAAACTTCATATGCATGCATCTCAATAATGTGGATAAGAATTATAGTTAACTTTAGGGCTGACAAAACGGGGCGGGTCGCGCGGCCCGGCTCGCAGCCCACACGAAAAAACGTGGGGCAGGTTTCCTTGTTTGGTCAGCGAACCCACTTAAGCCCGCTCCGCATAACCCGTAGCCTGTGCGGGCTTACGACGGGGTGGGGTGGACTGGCCTGTCAGCCTGTAAGTAATGTGGTTGCTTTTGTTGTGCTATGTTGTGTTGTTGGCATGCGTTTCTCTTCTCAACATTTCAAACTTCAATCCCTAAACACAAAGAAACTCCACCACCACGAACCTTAAACATTCCAATCCCTAAACATCTGTGCCGTTATTCTCCTCACCGCAATTCCTCCAGCATCTCGATTTTGTCCTCCATCGCGACGCGAACACCACCATCTCTATGACTGCGACCATCCTCCTCCATTGTGATTCCTCCAGCACCGCGTTTTCGTCCACCAGCACTGCATTTATAGAAGTTAGGCGGGCTGACCCGCAAATCTGCGAGCCAATCCAGCTCACATTTTGCGGCCTAAACAGGGCGGGTCGGCCCACTTTGTCACCCCTAATTAACTTTCATAATGAAGAAACTAATGTTAGGATAAAAGAAACCTACAAATTTATTGATTTTAAATTTAAATTTTAAATTGAAGGTGAAGATAAAATATTGAGTTTTTTCCTAGGTCAACAGAGTCAAATTTGGCCAGATTTCTACTATTATTTTTGCCTCTCCAAGGTGATTTACAAATAAGGTACACACTGCAAGTATAGTTCACCCAGTGAAATAAAATATTTAATTAAACTATAAAATAATACAGGTTGTTAAGTTTATAATATAAAATTGTAACGTTTTATATAAAAATATATACGATATAGTATTATCAAATTTATGATTTATGTAAAATTATAATTTAATATTATGAGTCAATGATAAATCTCCTCTGTTCAGTTTAATTAATATTGATATATTTCATTTTTACTATAATAATAAAAGTTATATTTAATAATTGTGAGTAAAAGACTTCCTTCAATATTAATTACAATTTTATCTAATAATTATCATGATAATATGTCTTCAATTACTAAATTAATAGAATTCAAACAAAATTAAATGAAATTAAAGTTTTTATACGGTAATATTTTTTTATTTTACTACAAACAATATGCCAATACTTAATAGTTATTGTACTTAGGCCACTAGTTACCCTAAGTTAAATTATCTTTTAATTTCTTTAGAAATTTCAATTTGATAATTTTATTTTTAAAAGGTTTAGTTTTGTATTTTTAAAAAGGTTTAGTTTTGTATTTGAACAGAAATTATAATATTGACTTTTTATAAAACTAAATATGCCAACCTTATATTAATAACGGGATCAAATTGAATTTTGAAAATAAACAAAAGGATTAAATAAATAATTTGAATATTATATATAACAATTTTGTATGCTTAACCTCTCTCTTCCCTCAATACTTTCCCTTTCAAGTTTTCTTACCAATTGTCATCACCAATAGCTGATGCTTAGTTGACTGTGTTAGGTGTGAGGTAATCAGAACTATACTTTTGACAATGCTGGCTGTTTCAATATACTGTGGGTTCATAGAGACGAGACAGAGCTATCTATTTCTATGGAACTAGAACCTGCTTCTTTCTTAACTCTTTTCCTGTTCATGAGTCCCCTAATTAAATCTACATCTTCCCATCTTCCAAAAGATGCATACATGTTAGACATCATCACATAAACATAATCTTCATCCATTTCCAATTCAATCACCTTGGCAGCTGCAATCTCTGCTACTTGTAAATCTTCCTGAGTTCCACAAGTACCAAGCAAGGCCCTCCAAACCACTCCACACGACTCAAAACCAAATTCATGTATCATCCTTTCTGCTCTCCACAGCTCACCTTTTTGCCCCATGAGCCGTATCATTGAACAACAATGCTCAATGGAGGGCGCAATCTTATATTCATCAATCATAGATTGAAAGTAAGCAATTGCAACTTCTAATGGCATTTGATTATGGGAACATGCGGATATAAGGTTAAGAAACGTGATACCATCGGGTTTTATATCTCTTTCCATTTTCAGCAAGTTGAAGAGACGGATAACACATCCAGAATCACCATTGCGAGCATAGCCAGATATCATCGAGTTCCAGCTCACCAAATTCTTGTTAGACAATGAATGGAAGATTGATTCAGCATTCTTAACTTGGCCACACTTTGAGTACATGTCAATTAGGGCACTCCCAACAACTACAGAAGCATCTAAACCGTACTTTATTGTGCAGCAATGAATCAACATTCCCCACATTAAGGCAGCCAAACCGGCAATTCCACTTAAAATGATTGAAAATGTGAACTCATCTATCTGTACATTTCTCAAGTGCATCTTACAGAACATATCCAAAGCTTCCCAAGCTCGATTCCTATTCACAAATCCCGTAATTACAGAATTCCATGAAGACGAATTTGGACTTGGCAGACTTGACAAAAGCCGAACAGCATCTTCCATGTTCCCCACCTGAGCAATTCCATTTATGAGGCCATTATAGGAAACAGTATCCGGGTCGGGCATAAGTTGCAGAAACTTGAAAGCTAGTTCAATGTATCCGTTGTTAGCACTTGCCGCTATGATTGAATTCCATGAAATAACGTCCTTCTCAACGGTCTCGGAGAACACCCTTATAGCATGTTCCACAGGCCCGCATTTCCCATACATGTCAATCATGCAGTTTGCGACCACAGTGTTATCATCCATGCCCAGTTTCACTGTCTTGCAATGAATTGAGCTTCCAAGTTTGAAGAGACTCAGTTGGGAACAAGCAAACAACGCAGACGTGAACGAAAAGGCGTCGGCACGAACATGGGAGCTGTACAGGCGCGTGAAAAACGACAAAGCGCTTCGAAACTGGCCAGCGTGGACGTACCCAGATATCATAGTGTTCCAAGTAACGACGTTGGGTTCAGAAATTTCATCGAACAGTGCGTGTGCGTCACTAAAAGAGTGCATTCTGGAGTAAAATTTGATGAGGGAGGTGGAGACATGAATGTGGGAGAAATAACCGGAACGTGAAACGTAACTGTGAAGTTGTTTTCCGAAGGAGGAACACTTGAGTTCAGTAGCTAGTCCTATTAGATTAACAAGTGCAAAAGAATTTGGTTTAATTCCAGAAGATGCCTCAAATAACGCTAACTCAGCATTTGTTCTAGATTCGGAATGCAGCGCTGCAACATCCACCAAATGGAAATTACTGTGTGAGATATTATACATATGATTGAAGCTACTACTATATAGAGAGGGTAATTTCCGTGTTTCGTTGCATACAAACTTTCGCATTCTATATCTATTCCGTGTTTCGGAAACAATCTTCTTTGCACCTTTTTTCACTAGAATTTTAAATCTTAATTTATTACATTATAAAATATTGATTTTTTTATTTTTTTTTATCGGTAATAAAAAGTAAATAAATATGAACCACTTTAGGGGTCCAACCCTTATACATGAACACAACCTTAACCTTCTACACTAGACACTCTTATGTATGTCTATATAGAACTCTCCTAGCTTAATTCAGAGAAAGTCACTTGATATACAATTTAAATGAATACATTATGAGATCATCCCATACAAACCAATAGATCTGTACCGGTAGGCACCGAACGAACACACGTGGCCGACCAACCGAATGCATAATAAATATAAGGCCATTTATGTAGCAAGGTAAGGTGGTTAAGATACACCTCCGAAAAATGTGGCAAGCTAAGGTGGTTAAGATATACCTCCGAAAAACAAGGAGAACGTGCTTAGAAAAGATATATTCCCCGGGTATCCCGGTGAATACCTAGCAAGGCTTGTCCACGACCATCTTGAACCCAAGGGACAGAAAGCCCATTAGGCAATTCTATAAATACTATGCTCAAGCTAAAGAAAGGTATGTTTTTCATCCACTTACTGAATCACACTTAGAATCTCTCACTCACTTGAGCGTCAGAGTGCCTTCGCAGGTACCCTCCCCCGCCCGACCGAAGGAGACACCAAAAAGGAACGACCGACCGAAGAAGAGGAAGATCGAAACATCAGCAATTATACTACGTCAACCGACCGTGCCTAGGCCCCATCTCTCCACTCAGGTACAATTGACGCCCACCGTGGGGCCGAGGCAATATTTCAATTTTTGAGGCATAATGGTTGCAACGAGGAACAACAACGACGTTATGGCAGAACAGATGACTATGATTCAAACCCTCCAAACTCAGATGGAGGAATTGCGACAAAAGGGGATTGAAGACCGTCGCCAACATGAAGAGAATAGACGCCGTCAAGAGGAAGAAATTGCCTTATTAAGAGAG
>Ga0123342_1001647_pt1 | contig 37569 bp, 24 predicted proteins | sample Turbeawhitnodule_FD_89960 | JGI IMG/M metagenome (GOLD analysis project Ga0123342, IMG submission 89960) | Root nodule microbial communities of legume samples collected from Mexico - Turtle bean Mexico white nodule | ecosystem: Host-associated > Plants > Roots > Nodule | place: Mexico: Nepantla...
CAACAGTGAATAAAAACAACTTAAAACAGATATTAAAGAGTTCAGGGAAAGAGATAAGCACACAAACAAATTTATATTGGTTCACTCTTATCCCAAGAGCTACATCAGTTCCCAAAAACCACTGGGTATCCATCAATCACAGATTGCACACACTCAACCACCAAAGAAGTGATCTTGATGCCTTCAAGAACACAAACTTTGAAGATATAATGAAATCCAATGATGAATCACAGAGAAAGAAATCAAGGAAGGCAAAGAACAAAATTGATTAAGTTGATTTCTAGAAAATCAACCGATTGTTTTTGTGATTCAACCGGTTGTTTTTAACAACAGTGAATAAAAACAACTTAAAACAGATATTAAAGAGTTCAGGGAAAGAAATAAGCACATAAACAGATTTATACTGGTTCACTATTATCCCAAGAGCTACATCCAGTTCCCAAAAACCACTGGGTATCCATCAATCACAGATTACAAACACACAACCACCAAAGAAGTGATCTTGATCCCTTCAAGAACACACACTTCCTTTGGCACACCACAAATCAAAACACCTGCTGACTCTGTGAAGACTAGTACTTACAAAATTACAAATGAAGAAAGAAATAGGATTGATTACACCTGGTACAAATCAAATCAAAGTACACAGCAAGTCCTACTTCACTCTTAGAGAAATATCCAAAGCCGTAAGCAATCTTGGAGAAAACTTGATTTCACAAACTGATATTGTAAAGTTAATGTTAGGAGCGTAAAACAGAACATTTATACTTCAATTAGCAGTTGAAAACATTTATTATAAAAACCAATCAGTTTCAAATCATGTAAAGCTGATTTAACTAACTTAACATAATTTTGTTAAGACAATTAAAAAAACAGTTAGTTGTTTTGTCGAAATAACTGATTGAATTGGCTTGACAGCAAAATCAACCAAATTCAAATATGCTAAAACCAGTTTAAAAAACCTTAAGTATGAAACAACTGATTAAAATGATAAAACAACTGGTTGTTTTTCTGCTTATTCATAAAAACACTTTATATGCTAAAACCAGTTTAAAAAACCTTAAGTATGAAACAACTGATTAAAACGATAAAACAACTGGTTGTTTTTCTGCTTCTTCATAAAAACACTCTTTCTGCTAAAACCAGTTTCAAAAACCTTAAGTATGAAAGAACCGATTGAAACGATAAAACAACTGGTTGTTTTTCTGCTTCTTCATAAAACACTCTGTTAAGAAAGATTTGAATTAAAACAGTTTTGGATTCAAACTAAGAGTGGATTAACAAATGCAAATTATCCCAAAGCACATCCAACTAAGCTACAATAAGCCATCAAGCAATCTATGGAGATTTGGAGTCATCAAAGCTCTTCTTCAACATACGTGTGCTTGGGTTCTTAAAAGCTTCTAGATTAATTTTGTCAATGAGCTTTGAATGCTTGATCTAAACCGGTTAATTTGATGAACATATTTGAAGTTAAAAGTAATTTTTAGAGTGTTTCTTATAATCTAGAAAATCTCTATCGAATCTACTATATAAAAATTCAATGAGGAGTACGAGTCTCATTTTCTTAATTTTGCTCAATTAGATATTTTCAATATCTTTTCTCCACCTTTGGATTACATTTTATAATTCTACAATTGGTTTTTTCTTTTTCCCCACCATCTCGAAACACCCTTATTTTATCTTTCATTGAATGTTCTTAATTGGTTATCCTTTTCAATCAAGCACATTTTAATTTCTATGATCTAAAATTTATATATTTTCTAAAAAATATTTATAGTTAAAAATTACTTTATGGTACAATTTAAATTATTCATTTTAAATCTTTTTTTTTTATCTTTTAAAGATATTTATTATGAATTTTGATTATTGCACCAAGAAGTCCAAATCCAAGGTCCTTCGAAACACAAGGAATTAAATGAACTATCATAACTTCCAGAAAATGTCACCAGCATCAATTGACAACTCAAAAGAAAGCAATAAGTGCAAGCACAAAAACATGTACAATGTATGAGTATCTCTACTATTTTTCCTGTCTTTCTTTCACAACTTTACCTTTTACTCTTTTTTTTTTCTCTAATTTAGAGCAATTATAATTATGTTAAGAAAATAAACTGTTTTCCAGAGTCAAATTGCATTTCAAATATTTCTACATTATTAGATCTTTCTCTCAATGGTGAATTCAGATTTGAAAAATGTTACGGCAGCATGTTTGTCATCCCTGAATTCCTTGCATCCATAGAAACACACAAATTTTTAGATATTTTTGTCCTTCAAATATAGAATAACTCTTAAAATATGACAATATCCAAATTTGAAATAAAGAAGAAAAAAAGGCACGTGGCTTCATTAGAGAGAAGAAAAAAGTGTGGTGGATTGGAAGTTTTCGTCTTCCCTGTCTGAAATTTCGTGGTCCTCAAATTGGGCAATTTAAGTTCACACAAAGTCCATGGAAATTCCAAATTGTTTACTTCCACCATTCACAGGTGAGAAAAAGGAAAAAGAATGTTTCAGTGAAGATTTATTTTTATTATTTTAAGAACTTATTTGATGATAATTGGCATCTATTCTATTTATTTTTGGTAGCATGAATGAGTGAGATGTTGTAGAGAATCAAATCCAAGTCTTTTCTTCGTGGTGGAATGTCACTCAACTTTTGTTAGGAATCAAATAATATACGAATCTGATTTGGATGATTATGACTTACCATCATAATCATTGTTAGTAATCTTTGCTTTTGATTCTTCCTGATCACACAGAAGAATTTATTTCCTAACATAAATAAAAATCTTATAAATCTTTTCAAATGCGAATCACTTTGTTGTCATAATCTTTTTATTTAAAATATGTGTACGGATTGATAACAATCCGTTATTAAAAATACGAGATAAAGTACACATAATAATACAAAAATATGATTATTTTTTTTAATTAAAGTTAATGTTCAATTTACTAAAATAATTATTAAAAAATTTAATTTGATTCTATTATTTTTTAAAATGTATTTAAGTTACTTCTTTTTAATTTTAGACTAAAAATGTTAAGAGTGTATCTGATTTGACACAAACAACTGCAAACCTGAACTCTAATTTGTTGAAAGTGCAACAACCCCATTCTCAATTTTGCAAATCTCTTCCTCCACTGCACCTCAATATCTCACTCTCAACGCCATGCACCTTCAAGTTGCTTGCACCTTTTCCTCTTAACCCTTCTTCATCATTCATTTTACTTCTACTGCTATCAAATTTGAATCACTCATATTCCCACAAAGGCAAAGCCACCACAAAATCAAACAATTTTATACAGTAAAAAATGAACTAGCTTTTGAAAACAGTTTAATTTTCACGGTTATATATTACAGTTTAATGCTGCAAAACAATGAAAAGAAAGGTTCAAAGTTGAATAAAATGTCAGTTTCTTTGAGCAAAAGAAACCAGCTAAAGTGCGGCTTCATAATAAGTATGTTACCCTATCATTCTCAAATAACATGGGAGAATGGATGTGTTTAGAGAGAAAGCCAATGAGGTTGGTGCGGGAAATGGTGAGGGTTTGGAGGTTGGAGGTGTGAGAGAGGAGAACGTTGGGAGCGGAGGCTTTGATGGTGAGGTTGGAGAGGGTGAGGTGGGTGAGGTTCTAAAGGTGGGAGAGGGAGACGACAGAGATGTTGCGGAGGCTCTTGACGGGAGTGAGGAAGTAGAACGTGGAGGTGAGTTAGGAGGGAAGCACTTGGAGGAGGTGGTGGGGCAAAGGGGCATTTGAAGGAGGAGGGCTATCAAAGCCCGTTTGCAGTTGTGCCACATTAGGAACATTTAACGATGTCAGTTCAAAGTTAACATAAGGAACCAACTTAAATACATATTAAAAAACGTTAGGATCAAATTGATTTTTTTTAATAATCACGATAATAAATTGAATATTGGTATTAAATGTAGGGACGAAAAAGGTAATTATATCTAAAAAAAATATTTTTGTGCTCCATTAAATTTTTTCTTGTACCCCATTAATTTCAGAAATCGAATTTCGAAAGTCAAATTCCAAAAGGTAAAAAGTTGTTCCATAAAGGTTATTTCGAAATATATATTTTTTTTATCTTCTGAATTTCTATTTATGAAATTCACTTTTATGTTATTGAAATTTAAATTATGAAATTGATGAGGTGTAAGAAGAAATTTGATAGAGTGCAGAAAGAAACACCCTAATAAAAAATATAAAACTGTCTCTTCTAACTTTTGGTTCTCCTCAATGTCATGTTTCTAATCACTCGACGTGTTTCAATTCATAGTGTGGTAGGGATATTAGAGAAATCTAAAACCATTGTAGACATTGTTAAAATGAAAACAAATTAAAAGATGTAAAATGTGGTTCCTAAAGAAACAAATTAAAATATTGTCACGCCAATACTACCATCATGCAGTTTGCAGACAAGATAATGAATGTTATATATATATATATTAATTAAAATATATTTTTATCAATATTTTTTTAATAATTTTTTTTATGCTAGCTGACCCACAAATCATTTCTTATGCTGGACGGAACAATAGAATTAACTCACTTTAATTAAACGGGACGGATCAACCTGATCGCAAGTAGACCAACACGTATGTCACCGTAATTATTGTATCTTAATTGTGAAAATCAATTTAATCTTTTAATTTTTTTATCTCTTTTCTCTAAACTATCCCTTTATGTTATTTTTTACTTTTCAAAATTTATATTCTTTGTCTCTCTCTTTGTATATGTTTCTTCGAATAAAAGATGTGAGGAGAGAAGATATAATGAGAGAAATAAAAGATGTCTTAGAAAAAATGAAGATAACTAAGAGAAAGAGAAAGTATAATTGTAACTCATTTTGAAATATTATATTCGAGATAATATATGTACTTTTTTTAATAAATTTCTTTTTATTTCCGTTTCTTATAGATTTTTTTATGCTCTTTGTAATTTATTAGTTTTTTTAAAATGAGAATTGTCTGTTAAATAATCATGTCAACAGCGAAGTAGAACCACACATTTTTTTAAGATTATATTTTCAAAGAAAAATTATTCAAAATGATGGAAATAATGTGTTTCCCTAATTAATTTGCATCTCTTATTTATTTTTCAATAATTTTATTCTATGGTGAAACCCAAATCGATGGTGAAACCCATAGGAATAAAGATCAACAAAAATATTATTTTTATATTCTTAATTTTTTTGAAGTTTAATTGTCAAATAAGGAAGAATGAAAGAAATAAAGGATGGAAGATAATTTAAATGAAGAAAATGACAGCGTTATTTATTTTCTTTTAAACAAAACTATTTTTAGAAAAGTACAAATGTCAGTCCACTTAGCCACTATCATCATTATATAACACAAATAACTTATATAAGTAACTTATCACTCAAGAAAGTCAATAAGCAAGAGGCCAAAATGAAAAAAAAAAAAGTGTTTTCCAGAAGAAAAAAACTTATTAAATAAAAATTCATGTGTTAATCATACTCAATTACTAAGGTGTTTTTTTTAATAATGTTATTTTCTTTTAGGTATTATTATGAAACTTTCACATTTTTAGTGTGTTGATGTCTAAAAAGGTGATATTATTAAAAAAACAAAAACAGTTACAAAATGTGGGATTAAATCAAACAAATCCATAATATAATCGTGAAATCTAAACTTCAAAAGTTGAAATCGATTTTTAAAGAAAACTTGTTTAATACAAGTGAACAAGTTTCAAATAAATTAAATAAAATATTTTTTAGAATTAATTCTTAAATTTGATAATTTTTCAACATACTTTTTTTTACAAAAGTTCTCGTGTTAGGCATCACTATGAAACTTGACATCTTAGTTAGGCTGACACCTCAAGTAATAATAATCATCTGCCACCACATTAAAAAATATTATTAAAAGAAAAAAAAGAAAGAAAATACAAGAAAATATGGGAAGACTAGACTAAAATCCATATATTAACAAAAATGGTACATATGTAATCTATATTTATTAATAAAGAACTTTTAAGAAAAGACTAGATGAAAACCTATTATACCAATGAAAATATTTTATATGAATAAAGCCTAAGTTAGCAAGTTTATAAGCACATGCATTCCCTTCATGAAAAATGTGAGAAAACCTAAACCTGATTTTCCCACATTAGTTAAGACAAGTTTCTCACCTATTACAAAGTATCCAAGAAACATTAGTCCTAGCAATAAATGCAGCACAAACCAAGGCAGAATCACATTCAAGCTATAAACTAGTAAGACCCATCTTTTGAGCTTGTTCAATAGCATGTATAAATCCATAAAACTCAACAGTCAAAGTAGTCTTAACATCAACAAAAGCAGAGAAACCACCAATAAATCCCCCCATACTCCTATGGAAAATACCTCCACCAATAGCAAGACCAGGAGAACCCCTAACAACATCAACAATGTTTATTTTAACCCAACCTAGGGAAGGAAACTCCCATCAAATAGGAAGAGAAGATAAAATTTTACCACTACGAGTATTAATACAAAAAACTTAAGCACATTGAAATCAAACATATCATTTCACATAGAACTTTTAGACGAATTACCCACTAGACAAGTGAAATCTTTAATGACCGAAATGACCATAAAAACATCAATTTTAAGCCGAAATCTAGCATAATTCCTCATACGCCATATCATCCAAATAGAAAAAGTGAAGCGGCGCACAACAAATAATCCGGAAAGAATCAATTTGTGATAGAGAGAATAATCAGGATACAATCATTATTAATGAGTAATATATATAATGTATATTAGCATATTCTGTAATATCAATTTTGTCTATAATTAGGAACGTAATTATAGGATACTAGGTTAGGAAAAAATGTGTATGATTCTACTGATATGGTGTATATATGGATCTCTACTATGGAGGAATAAAACAGGTTGAATAATATATTCCTTTATGGTATCAGAGCAGAAAACTCTGATACCCGACAACCACAAAACAAAGGCAACGGTGCACAACCATGGCAGCCGAACCAGAGCACGAAAAAAAGGTGCTAAGAAGACCTACTCGCCATATGATCTCAATGCGAGTGACAATCCTGGAAACATAATCACGTAAGTCCAATTGCACGGTGAAAATTACAATGAATGGGCAAGAGCAGTGAAGATCTTGCTTCGTGTGGTGGATGCAAGTGTGGGATTGGTGCTCAGTTGGAAAAACGAAGAGAGGAGGAGAAGGTTCATCAACTCCTTATGGGGTTGGACGATGCAAGTTACGGGACAGTGAAATCAAACATTTTGGCCTCAGACCCATTGCTGTCTTTGAACCTTGTGTACACAATGTTGATACAAGAAGAAAAAGTGAGAATGATGACCAAATCCAAAGAAGAAAGGGGGTTGGTCGTGGGTCTCGCGTTGCTGGCCAACTACAAAGAAAAAGGGTGTAGAGATGCTGTAGAAAAATCAATGACGTGCACTCATTGCGGTAAAAATGATCACGACATGAAATGATGCTTCCAACTGATCGGATATCCCGAATGGTGGGGTGACAAACCAAAAAAGTGAAGGAAAATGGAACGAAAAAGGACGTTAAGGGATGAGGAATAGAGGTAATCCAGCATGTGCAAATGTGGCACATGCTACTGGAAGCAACAACCAAGCCAACAATGAAAACAAGAAACTTGAGATGGCAGGTTTAACCAATGAACAATGGAAGGTACTGGTTGATATGATCAGCAAGCAAAAATCAAATGAATCAGAGAAAATGACTGGTAAGAGCATTTGGGATTTGTGGATTATCGACAGTGGGGCATCCAATCATATGACCGAATCTCTGGAAAATTTGTGTGAAAAAGAAACTATACAAGGGTACCCCGTGGGGTTGCCTGATGGTGAACGTGTTCTAGCTTGCAAGCAGGGAACGGTGTCTTGAAGAAGGACTTGAATTGAAAAATGTCCTTTATGTTCCCAAATTAAAATGCAATTTACTTTCAATACCTCAATTGACGAATGAAGAAAATTGTGTTGTAACATTCACTGAAAAATTGTGTATTATGCAAGACCGCACTTTGAGGACGCTGATTGGAGTAGGTGAACAAAAAGATGGGCTCTATTGGTATTGCGGGATATGCAAGGCTTATGCATGTCATGTCAAGATGGAAAATCAACTAGCACTTTGGCACCAGAGATTAGGACATTTGTCATTTAAAATTGTGTGAATGCTTCTTGTTATAAGTGGGAAATGTACTCGTGATGAGTTGAATAAAGTTTGTGAAATTTGTGAAAAATCGAAACAAACAAGAGACAAGTTTTTCTTGAGTGATCATCAAACTTTGAATATTTTTGATTTAATCCATTGTGACTGGTGGGGTCCTTATAAAACTCCATCTTCCTGTGGTGCTTCATATTTTTTGACAATTGTGGATGGATTTCTCACAGACAGTTTGGATTTATTTGTTAAAGGAAAAACCAGAGGTATCAGTGACTTTAAAAAAAAAAACCACACTCGTTGAGTGACAATACAACAAGTGTGTTAAAATGGTCCACTCTGACAATGGAATCAAATTCATGTGTCTAAAACAATATTTCATTTAGCAAGGTATACTTCACCAAACTTCTTGCGTTGGGACCCCGCAACAAAATGGGCGCGTAGAACGCAAGCATCGACATATTCTAAATGTTGCTCGATCATTATAGTTTCAAGGCAATCTTCCTATTAAATTTTGGGGGGAATGTGTTTTGACTGCGGGCTACTTAATCAATATCACACCATCCTCCATTCTCAAAGGAAAATCATCCTTTGAAGTGAGGCATGGATGTGTACCCAGTTACGTGCACTTACGGGTATTTGGCTCATTATGTTATGGTCACAATCAAAATAGACAGCGAGATAAATTTGATAGTCGTAGCCGAAAATGTGTGTTTGTCGGGTATCCATTCGGGCAAAAAGGATGGAATTTATTTGATTTGGAAACAAAAAATTTCTTTGTCTCTCGTGATGTACGTTTTATAGAAAATGAATTTCCATATTTTAAAGCCCAAAAGAAGGTCACTGCACCTCTTGACCCACCATTGCAAGATATAATTGTTGAAGAGCCTTTAGAAAATGAAGCTAGCTCACACCTCCATCATGAAGTTGCCTCCTCAAACCCAGCTGAGTGCACAGTCAACCAACCTATTGCATCTCCCATCCAAGATAGGGGGTATTGCCTTCACAGACGACTTTGACCCCACTGTTAGCATCTCTGATCTGCGCGTAGAAGACTCGGTGCTACCCGCAGACCCATCGCCGTGTATGGAGGAAACAACGCCATCTGCTTCTTCACCACCAACAATGGTCGCTGTTCCCCTTGGGCAAGGGCACTGTACGAAGACGCCTTCAGTTTGGTTACGCGATTTTTTTGCAGCCACCACGATACCATCGAGCCCCTCTGTCCAGTCACCTCCTCTAACAAAATCCTTAGGTGTGTCGTATCCTATACATGATTTTGTGAATTGTGATTCCTTTTCTAACCACCATCAAAGTTTTCTTGCCTTTTTGCACACAAAACAGGAACCCCTAGTTCTTTGCTCAAGCGGTCCGAGACGCCCGGTGGCGTGAAGCTATGGCACAAGAAATTCATGCTTTAGAACTCAATTAAACCTGTAAACTCACCCCTCTCCCTCCAGGAAAGAAGGCACTTGGGTGTAAGTGGATCTACAAAATCAAATACAACTCTGATGGAACAATTGAAAGATTCAAGGCTTGAGTGGTAATTCTTGGCAATCATCAAGTGGAGGGTTTGGATTACAACGAGACGTTTTCTCCCATTGCAAAGATGATAACCATTCGCACAACTCTAGTTGTGGTAGCCGCAAAAGATTGGGAGCTTCATTAGATGGACGTTCACAATGTGTTTCTCCATGACAATCTTGACGATAAGGTTTATATGAAACACCCTCCTAACTTCCAAGAATCTCAACTAAGGGCAGTGTGCAAGCTTCAATAGTCTCTCTTTGGCCTCCGACAGGCCCCCAGGTATTGGTTTGCTAAACTATCTTCTACTCTAACTCGTTACGGGTTTCAACAATCACAGAAGGATCATTCTCTGTTTACTCTCAATAATAATGACATACAATTGGTTGTGCTGGTATACGTTGATGATCTTGTGATTGTAGGGAATCATGGCACTACCATCCAATGTTTTAAAGGCTACTTAAATCAATGCTTTCATATGAAAGATTTAGACCGCCTCAAGTACTTTCTGGGGGTTGAAGTTGCTCGCTCCCCCAACGGAATCTTCCTTTGCCAGAGGAAATATGCCTTAGATATAATTACTGAAGTCAGATTGTTGGGTGCGAAGCCCGCCACCACACCATGTGAAGAAAATCACAAATTGGGATCTACTACTAGTTCTTTTCCTTTTGACCCTGCTACTTATCACAGACTTGTTGGGAGGTTAATTTATCTATGTTTCACTTAACTTGACCTTGCCTACAATGTCCAAGTTTTATCTCAATTTATGCAAAATCCACGCTCCGAGCATTGGCAAGCTGCTCTTTCTTGTTGTTCGATATTTAAAGGGGCATCTTGGACAAGGAATACTCCTACCTCAAGAGAACAACTTACAACTTTCCGGGTGGTGTGATTCTGATTGGGCGAGTTGTCCTCTGATACGGAAATCTCTCACGGGGGTGGTTTATTCAACTAGACACTTCCCTAATCTCTTGGAAAATCCAGAAACAACAAACGGCCTCTGCCTCTTTTGCTGAGACTGAATATCGTTCAATGGCTAAGACCACTCAAGAATTAAAGTCGATTAAAGACATTCTCGCTTCTCTTCATGTCCCTCATCTTGACCCAATTCGTCTTTACTGCGATAGTCAAGCGACGCTTCACATTGCTAAAAACTTGGTCTTCCACAAACGCACCAAACACATTGAAGTTGACTGCACCTTGTTCAGGATGAAATCATTCACAAGCATCTTCTTCCATCATATGTGCCCACACATACACAACTAGTTGGTATCTTTACCAAAACTCTTGGTGCTAAAAAGTTTGGGGCCATCCTGGTCAAGTCGGGCATTCAAGACTTACATGCTCCAACTTGAGGGGGTATTAACGGATATAATCAATTTGTGAAAGAGAGAATAACCAGGATAAAATCAATTTGTGATAGAGAGAATAATCAGGATACAATCACTATTAATGGGTAATATATATCATGTATATTAGCATATTCTGTAATATCAATTTTTTCTATAATTAGGAATGTAATTATAAGATGCTAAGTTAGGAAAGAATGTGTATGATTCTACTGATATGGTGTATATATGGATCTCTGCTATGGAGGAATAAAACAGGTTAAATAATATATTCCTTTATATCACAATAAGTTTAATCAAATTAACCAAAGGACTACTATCACTCTTAATAAAAGAAAGGAGATCATCTATATTAGAGAAATGAGAAGTAAGGAAAATTTGTGGAACCCAACTCCAAATATGCATAGCATTAGGACATTCAAAACATAAATGGTGAATAAATTCCTCCTGCTTTTCACAAAGCGTACACATAGAACATATATGCAAACCTTTATGTTGAATGTGTTGATATGTAGATAGTCGCCCATGAAAAACTTTTCAGAGAACTAGAGTTTTGAAAGGAGGTATATATGAAGACCAAATGAGTTTACCTCAGCCACAGAAATTCCTGGATCAAAGAAAAAGTAATTTTTCAACATACTTATTACCTTCTTCTCTAGATACATGAGATACAAAAAAATTTAAAATACTACAAATAGTTAAACAACAATTCCTTGAAGACTTCGACTGTTAACATAGAATCATTTTTCAATAAATGGATAATCTCTTTTTTCCAAAGCAAAAGCATTGTCAAATGAAAGAAAGATATGTAACTTCCCAAATATTCCTCATTTCTACCTCTTAAACTACCTTCAACAATCACTAAACTAGGATTGTCACAAATAGCCCATCAATATTGCATTAACAATGTCTAACACTAGAAGATTCCGTTGTATTATGAATACTTTAAGAACCTTCATAGAAGTTCTTGTAATATTAAAGGTACTTAAAAATAACAAGGTCCTCAATCCAATTGTTCATCATCCATTTGAACCTATTACATCCAATAGATCAAACAATTAATGCTTTATTAGAAAATAAGGAAAGAGACTTATTAAACTTATGGACATTCTTCATGTGTCATATGACCCACATAATAAATTTGTGAGTTGTTGGAGTATGATGATAGTCTTGAGAGCATAACCAAAGGATGAGAGGTTCATATTGCATTTAAATAAATCTTGCACCCAAAACCAAAATTATTTAGCAATTTTATAATTAAAAAACAAGTGTTACATAGATTCAATATATGGATAACAAAGACTGCAAACTTGTTCGTAATGCATATATATGATGTACTTGTTCGTAATTTAGGAGTGATGAAAGGTGAGGGAGTTGTTATTGATATTGATACCCATGTTAAAGTTGTTATTGAACAAGTGGAGAGTGAATCTTTTGTTGGTTAAAAGTTTAGAAAATCGACTAATGATATAGGGGCTGATTCACAATCTTATGATGATATTTTTGCTGATATGCCCTCTTTTGAAAATGTCCATGAATGTGATGATTTGCTACAAAAAAAAAATACTCACTGTCTCTTGAAAATTTTGGTCTTTTAGAAGAATTCTCTCATTTCAAATATTCAACTAATGCAACAAGTCCTAAATTCGTTGTTGGCAAACAAATTTCTTCTAAGTTTGTTTCTAAACATTTAGTCTTACAAAATTGTTTTAAATCTCTTTCAGGTGATGACCAAAATACTTAAGAGTCATGTTTAACCATTTTGCTAGCGGATGAATCTACCCTGACTGATATTTTCTTAGAAGAAGTCAATTTGGTCTTTAAGTTCTGGACTGAAAAGATGAAAAAGAAGGAACTATTAAGTGAAGATGATAGATTAGTTTAAACCTCCAAAAGACCGAGATTTCCTCTTCAAGCTGGAGTGAAAGCCAATAAAATGACCTTTAAAACAAGTCAATCTAAGAAAAAGTAATGGTAGTGATCTGCAACAACATCATAGAATTTTATTACCGTTATTGAACCCAAACAAGGATTCATCTTATTAGATTAAGGATTCATCTTATTAGATTTAGGATTCAATTTTTTCTCTTTATTTTCTTTGGGAGCTATGCGTTAGAGAATGGTTTCTTGTTTGTCTTTTTTTTCTTTCAATTTTTTGGTTTAAATTCTCAATGTAGTTGATTAGGATATTCTTGAACTTTTATTATTATTTTGTTTTTTGTTTTTTTTTTCCATGAATTTCGTCTAATTTTTCATATTTTTTTTAATTTTATGTTATTTTTCATGACACATGCTGACAAACATAAGTTTTTTTTTTTAAATTTCCAACTTTCTTTACTATCAACTTTGTTTTTAAATTTTTTATTTATAAAATAAACAAAGACGGGAAGACACAAAAATTTCACTTATTTCCAAATTTCACTTATTTCCAAACAACCAACAATCTAAAGGAGAAAATCTAAAACAATCGAAATAGAGGAATTAATGCATTATTTCCAAATATAGTTGTTCAAATAACCTAAATATGTTATTAATTTTATTGATTTTTCATAAAAATTTTAACAGTTTAAAAAAAAAAACTCTTATAAAACTTAAATAAGAATTATCCAATTATTATCCTAAACATATCAATTGTTAAAGTATTATTTAAAGGAACAATATATACACTACAACAAAAATCCTGAAATAGAAACCAATCTTTAGAGACCAAAATAATTAGTTGCAATGGTAACTAAAATTAGAGATCATTTTAGAAACTAAAAAAAAATTGGTTTCTAAATTAGTTTATATTATTATTAAATAGTTTCTAAATTGATATCTAATTAACAACCAAGGTTTTAACTACCAATTATTTAGTTTCTAAATTTGGTAGCAAAAACCTTGGTCACTACAATTTAGAAACTATTTAATAATTCATTACAAGAAAAATCCAATTTATCTACGGATTACCCACGGAAAAAAATCTGTATGTAATGTTGGCATCAGTAATTTACCTATGAATACTATGTCCGTGAGTAACGAAAACAGTTATTATTTGAATCTTTTTTTTTAATATTAATATTAATATTAATAATATGTATAAATTAGTTATGATTATTATTATTTATTGAGTATGAATTATGATTTTTCATATTATATTAATATTTTTAATATTATATATATAATTATTATGATAATAGTTGGTAGGTAATAGAGATCCGTAGATAAAAGTTGGTAGGTAATAAGATCCGTAGGTAATAGTTTGTAGGTAATGTTGAATTTACCTACGGATTCAGATTTCGTTTGGTGTGACCAATTTAAGACTATTCATCGGCCTTTCTTACAATGTTAGGCATTTAAGACTATTCAACATACAACAATTTAAAAGACTATTTCATACAAACTTTTTGACCTTTCTTTTACAATTCATACCGTTTATAAAAAATAAGCTTGTTAAATCAATCTATTCCCCTGTTATGTAAATATATAAATCTCCGTTTGGAGTAAAACATACACACGTACTTGATTTTGCCCAAATTTCATACATGATATTTTCATTAAATATGTATTAAGAACATCTTTTGTTTCTAATTACTTATACTAAATAAATAATAACCACAATTACAAAAAAAAATATACGATTGTAAATAGTATTCAATGAAAATAATAAAAAAATATATTAATATTTATTATTACTGATTTGATTCTTGCCCAACTAAGTTTAAAAATAAATATATTTAATTGATTTAATCCGTATTAAACTCGGTTAAACTAAAAAAAATCCAACTAGTCTATTTAATTTGATTTAAATTCTCATATTGAACTAATTTTTAAATCAATAAATATCTAAAACCAAACAACATAATAAATAATATAATTATTTTTTTATGAAAGATAATAATGATACAGACAGGGACATATATTTACTAATGATAATGACAAAAGTAAGTATTGTTGACAAATACGAAACCAATAATGACATATAATTGTCGGTGTGTTGAAATGGATGTGAAAGAGAAAAAATAAAAGTTCAAGTGACAAATACGATAAAATAAAAAGATTAAAATATTTAGATGAAATAAAAGAGATGAAAAACAAAAACATTAAAATATAGTTTCTTTCTTGTATAAAATTGGTGGTAAAACATTTTTTTCTCAATCATCTTTTACTATTTCCAAATCTATTTCTCTAGAAAAAAAATAAATGAAAGAGTACAACATTTGTTTTATTATTTGTTAAGATGTGGTTTAATACTATAAATAAATTAAAATATATAGTTTGGAGAATGAGACTTTCTTTTTCACAGTCACACAAAATCATGAAATAGAAACCAATTTAAAAAAAAAAAATTAGTTATTTTAGTGATTAAATTAGAGATCATTCTAGAAACTAAAAAAAATTGGTTCATAAATTAGTTTGTATTATTGTTAAATAGTTTCTAAATTGGAATGTAATTAGCTACCAAGATTTTAACTACCAATTATTTAGATTATAAATTTGGTAGCAAAAAATCTTGGTTGCTAATTAGATACCAATTTAGAAATCATTTAACAATAATAGAAACTAAAAATATTTTTAATCACTATAACAACTAATTATTTTTAGTCTCTAAAATTAGTTTCTATTTCATGATTTTTGTGTAGTGTGTCTTTTAGTTAACAAAAATGTTTTTTTTTAATATTTTTATAGTTATTTAAAGGTAAATTCACACATTATTATAGTAATCTCATATATATTTTTCACATGAGTCTTGTTGAATAACTTTATTGTATCTATTTTTAGTTTTTGGTGAATTTAAATAAAATAACTATTTAATCTAATTTTTTTCCTTCTTTTTAAGTAAATCTAGAATTTATAAAGTTTGTATGCAATTAACTAGTTTTTTAAAAATTATTTAGAGACTATAAATTAATATTCATTCAAATATGTTTAATTTTCTTTGAAGTTTATATGATAAATGAAATTTAATTTCAACATAACAAATAATTTCAAGTGAGAAATTCTTGACGTAGGAAAAAAATAAATAAAGATGAATAAAACGACATAATTTTTTATTTAAACAACACTCATGGATTTAATTTTTTTAGTGTTACAACAATGGATGTTTTCTCAAGTCTTTGGTTTGCAATTCAGTTCAATGTTGTATTATGAAAGTATAATAATCGTGAGCTATATGTTGCATTTAATTAAAGCTAGAAGATATTGGTGAAAAATGAAGTTTTGTTCATCATTGGTGTCATACTCTGAAATCAAATATAAAACTTTATAAATTTAGATATGTATGTAAAGAGAGAAATGCATCCATTGTAGTCTTAGCTAAACAGGGAATGTCTTTAAATCTTGTGATGGGAATTAAGATTGTTGAGGTTGTCCCAAATTTTACCTATGTAGCTTCATGAAGTGGTGTGTTTAGAGATAACTTAATCTTTTGTTGGTGATAGAGTGGTGTTGTCGAAAAAATAAGATATTAAAATAGAATAAAATTTGATGTTATCCTGATTTTTGTTATCATCAATAATTGATAATAATTGATAGCGAACAAACGAACCATGACAGTCTAACACGCTGTCCCATGTTCAGTGTCCTCTCTAAGATATTTCTCTGTCTCGAAATTTGAACATTGACTATTGACTAAGACAGAGATAGAAAGAAGTTCAAAGAATCTAATCTACATTTCATCATAATAATCTCGCCATGATTTTCTCATCAATCATGGGGATTCCCTACAACACATCACATTTTGACTTCACACAATACAACACACCTACACTACACTACCCTACACTTCATTTTTTTTTCTTCATTTTCTGGGATCAGAACTACATTCATCATGACCTTAACATTAGCATACAAAAACATTAGCTAATTGCTGCAGTGCCATTTTTGATTGATTGGTAGAACAAGGATAGGGTCAGCTTGAAGATGTTATATTGCAGTTTGTGGATTTGGACTTATCCAGAATAGACCACATGACTTGAACATCTTCGTACCCACATGCCATCACTTCCCCTTGCAGATCCATCACTCGCCTCTCTTGTTCTGCTAATTCATACCACACCAGCTCATCAATATATACATATTGCAATTCACAGTCCACAGATCCATCACAATTACAGCATATAACAGACAAAGTTCATGAAAAAAATGTAAGTTTTCAGTTGAGAAAGTATCAATGCTTTAGTTTTGGCTTGTCTGAAACAGAAAGTAACCAAAGAGTAATTTGAAATTGGTCAAAGTTATTTGTGTTTTATTTGGATAATCTACAGAGCAAAGGCTTGCAACGAAAAGTGAAATTTAAATTCTGACAAGAAATGAACAGAAGCAAGAGAGTATTTGAAGTTTTTTCCTTTGGAGGCACACAGACCTGGTTGAGACTTCTTTTGATCCCTTGGTGGTTGGTTGTTGAAAAAAGTGCAAGCTTTTTTGAAGGGTGTTGTGATGGTCTTCTTCCAAGAGGCCATTAGGGTGACAGGGTTTGAATTGTGTGTTGTTTGCAGTGAAAGAGGTTATATAAAAGGGATGAAGAGAAAGAAGAGAAGAGAAGAGAAGAAGGAAAAGTTGGGGAGGAAGAGAGAGAGATAGGAGAAGAGAGGGGCAAGATCCGTGAGAGGAGGGATGGAAAATGAGTCCTTTTTATTCATCACTTTCCCTTATCTCATTCATCCATTCATTAAGCCAAAGAAGGGTCGGCTACTGCACCAAAGCACATGCTCACAAGACACACTCCTTCACTTACACGTGATTACTTTTCAACTTCATTCTACTATTATTTAATGCTAACTGGACCCCCCTACACTGTCAAATAAGTTAACCTATGCCCTTTTTTCCAACTTCACCACCTTCAACTAATCTCTTCTCTTCTTCTCACTCATCATTATTATTAACCTTTCTATTTTCATCACACCCTAAATCTTTTTCTCTTCAAATTTGAAACCTTCCTAGGTCTTATTCCTGCCTTCTCATATACCTTATTCCTATTCATGTTTCTGTAGTCTCACTGAGACCACCTCACCAATGTACACAAACTTTATCTTATACCATTTACCCACTTTTCTTCTTCTTTTTCTATCATTTTTAACATTTTCTTTCAGTATCAACTTATAAGTTTTTTATTTTTTTAACTTTTTTAACTATTGAAATTTATAAATACTTTTATTCCTACAATTTAAAATTCAACATTTTTCATCATATAAACAGCATTCATTCTATTTTACATTGGTTTTCTGTGTTTTTTTTTACTTGTGGAAGATTGATTTCTCTCTGTGGTGGTGGCTGAGGGACCCTGAAATGCAGGTCTGTAAATTCTGAGGCTTATGTAATGAAATAAAGCCATTGGACAAGCTCAGTTCCCACTTCATGGCATGTGATAATGATATGATATGGGGAATGGGAACGTGGAAGATTGGACAACACAGACCAACCAAAGGAACCCTAATCCCTGTGGGGTCTTCTTCCACGAGGCCCTTCATTTTCAGCCCTATCTAGTACCCAATTTTCTCCCTAATGAAAAAAAAAAAATATTTTTTAAACATTGTATTAAATATTAATAAAACAAACTGTTCATCCACTTTATAACATCTAATATTAGTCAAAAAACAACAACTCTAGCTGTCTACCTTATGCTTTTGTTTTTTCACTGCCCTACTCGAATTTAAAGTTGTATTAACATAAACCCACTTTGATAGCACCGAGAAAATTAGAGTTTGTATTCATATTGAATGTGAACACATGAGTGACGGTGCCGTTGATTCTAATCATGAGTTGACAAAGAAATTTCCATTTATAAAGTAATTAATGACTAATCATATATTGTTAGCTTCCCAATGCATCTTAATTTGGTTTGTGAATCTCCCTTCCCGCAATACCTTCCTTGTAAAGTGTGTTTGGTCTTTGTTTACAGCAACATAAATCTACAAATCAAACAAATAGATACTATGGTTGCATCGAAATTACTGAAAAAGATATTGAAAGTCAACATATATTGCCTCATCTTTGGGTGTCTGAAAACTCTAAACAATGAAATCTTATGATAATTCCTTTTTTTATGATCTAAGGTTTCTCTGTCGTAAAACCCATATTAATTTTTAAGGACATTGTATATGATGCAGATTAAATGCATAATACAGAGGAACGATAACGGTATTATGCTGCATGTCCTTTGATCTTATTACAAATAGATATTTATTTTGATTTTGAGTTTAGCAATTAGACTTTGTTTATTCCCTTTCACATGCAATGGACCAGTGAAGGACAAGTGAACAGTACAAATTATTGTTGCTCACGATTATTGTTATATAAATGACAACAAAACCTTATTGTCTTATGGGCTGAAAATAGCATATATGATTGAGGGTGAATATGGAGATGATTGGCACGTTTTTTTAATGGTTCATGTTTCACTACTTTCTAACATTTTTTTTATCGGAGTAATTTAATTTGACTGAAAGATAAATAAAATATGATTAAAAATTGTTTTTGACAAACATTGAACTCAAATGTACTTGAACAATTCAATGTTAAATTCAACACATTCATTGTCTGTGTAACTCTATAATTGTTGACACATGTTTTTGACATGTTTTCTTTTCACATGTAAACATGCAGTAGGTAAACTCATTCAAATATGTACTTATTTTTCTTCTCTTATTACTAAGTTTAATTGAAATATTTTCTGATTGTTTTTATAATAATTACTTTCAAATTTATATTTACAATAATTTTAAATAGTTAATAAACTTCTACTATCAAAAATTAACTTTATTTATCTACTTTCATACTTCTCTCTTGCCTTCATTTTGTAAGTTCTCTTAGTAACTTTTTAGTTTTAAAATGGATAATCAATCTTATATTTATAACATGACAAACATAATTATAATATAACTAAAATTTTATAAGTACTTCCATAACTACCAATAACATAGAGAAAATAGGTCTAACAAATATTGTTAAGATGTATTTTAATAATATATTAAAAAGTGAATCTTAATTAATTTATCTTCATAAAATCAACTGTTAAAATGAAAATTGTTCTCTCATATACTATAAATTGACCTTATCAACCTTGTTAAAATTAATCTTACATGCTTATATCATAATTGAAATGGTTTATTACAAATTTAAACTATAATTCATATACTTAAAAGATATTTATTAATTATAAATTTATTTTTAAGATGGTTCAGGTAATTTGTTTATCATAAATTGTTGGGAGATCGCAAATGATCTGATTTAGCAGGCTTGTATATAAAGAGGAGTGTTTCGAAGTGCGACATTGTCTATCTCAAGTCTTAGATTTTAAATAAATCTTAATTATAAAATAAATATATATTGTTTATAATAATATTTAGATTAAATATTAAAATACTAATGATGGACAACCCAAAATTTAATGATGAATTATGATAGAAAATGTGGGTGGAGTGCATTTTATGGTCAATTAATTATTGTAAAGACAGTAATAAAAGAAGTTGAAAGTGGGAGTTGAAAGGTAGGGTTGACAAAGTGTGTAATCTATATAGTATCCTTGTATTTGCAGAGACAATTAATGAACAATGTGGCAATCACACAGAGCTGAGTATTAAGCAAGCAATGATTCAACAACCTAATAAAGATTTCTCTATATTTATTGCATGCTCCATTTTCTGTGATATGTTCTGACTCACAAGCCATCATTGTCTATATTGTCTCTTAAAGTAGAGGGACATCCACTTTTTTTCTTCTTCCATCATACAAGAACCTTCTTTAATCTTCTCATGGAACGATGGAGTTTTCTCTTATTTCTTGGTTACAGAGGAATGCTCTGCATTTATGTATCTGTTTCTTCCATTTTCGTTTTTGCTTGTGATGAGATGAATTGTAGCAGAAATAAATCTCTGGGAGTGTACCATAACAACTTTGTTTTTACTTAAAATAATTATTTTAAAAATAAAATAAAATTTAATTTAAGATATAGTGAAATGTTATGTTCTTAAGATAATAATATAATTATGCCAATGGTATCTTAAATATAATAAAGATTTGTTAAAATGTTAAATAAAATAGGATTTAATTTGAATTTAAATATAACAACAACAATAAGAATAAGAATAATAATAATAATAATACTTAATTTAAATTAAACTAATTATTGTAATTTAAATTTGAAGTCTTAATAGAGATAATTTAAATTTAAAAAGAATAGATTCAGTTTCACTGTTATGTGTAAATGTAATGTGGGAAGAGAAAAATATAAAAATAAGCAAATTAACAGGAAAAAAAGTCTTACTCTTGAAAATAAGTATTGAAATGTATTATATAAGAATATATTGAAAATGTTTAAATATATTTTTAATCTTCTAAAATATTTTTTTTTATATTTGCAAAAAATTTGGTTAAGGAAAAAATATTAATTTTTTATATCCAGTATAATGTGATACTAGTTAATTGCTTATATGTAAAAAAGAAAGGTCATATGACAAATTTAATTAATGTTTATTAGTATGTTTGATACGATATAATTGATATATTTTTAAGAAAATGTTCGCCCAGAGAACTATTGAGACTACTTCTCTCCTCCTTTGATCGGTTGATTGGATGACATTCACTTCCTCTTCAAGCAAACTCTTTCCTTCCCTCTACTTGTTCCATCTCCTAGTTTTCTTACAGTCCAGACTCATATGGTACTTGCAGGAGACACTCCGACGCTCAAGTCAATTTTAATATTCGGCACTCGGTAGTTAGAGCACTGTATGATGACATACCTAGTTCTTGTAATATGTGTTATTTATATTATTTTAGTGGACCTTTCTCATTGGGTCAGATTAGAGGACTTGGGTCATGTTTAGGAATACATTACCTAACTCTTAACCATTGATTAACTTGATTAACTCTGCTTGAGCGTAATTGGATTCGTGGTGTCGGTCGGCCCATTGATGGGGAGACGTATGGTCAGTTGTATGGGTCACACTGGTACACTTGCCCCCAGGCTCGAGGATGGTTAATCCGAAGAGTCTTTGTCTGAGACCGACGTGACGATCAGGCTTCCCAGGACTTGACATGACGATTGAATTTCCCAAGGTCTGACGTAATATTTGGTGATGTTTGTATGCGTGACCTGACATGCATTGATGAGGGGTTTTTTGGTGCCATTTGATGAGGGTTGTTGGATCTTGGGAGATCTAACGATTGAGATGGATGTGACGCTTCGTCTCTTGGGACTATAAATAGTGGTCACAACAGTGTCGAGGCACTGCTTTACTGCTATGATTTCCTGCTCCGACACCCGAACATTCTTCGTCCTACCGAGTTGATTCTTCGTCCTCCAAAAGGTTAGCCATGTATTCCCTGTCTCGTCCTACATCTTCTTCCTCAGTTCCCCCTTCTTCTATTCCTTTGCATCCTTCGTCTTCTACGTCTTCGTCTTCCTCATCTTCTTCGTCCTCTTCATCTTCTTCCTCCACGACCGAGCCCTTCTCTATCGGGACCATCCAAGTATTGCACCCTGTGGAGAGTGTATACAGGGGGGACGACTCGGAAGATGCTACCGATCGGTCGGGCTCCCCTGAGCAGTCATCCCCCTCATAGGCTTGACTGGGTGGACCCTAAGGTGACCAAGATCACGTCCGCCTTTTCGGCTAAGGCCTCCGTCTCTGTTTTTTGGGTAGGGTCCCGATTTTGAAGGGAGATGTCCGTTTTGATATTTTGACTATTGAACGTTGTGAACTGACCAATGCCATTTGTCTAGGTCGGTCTCCTTCTGAACATCCCTTTTTCTTTATGTTTTCTTGCTTGTTTTCTGATTTACACGTCTCTCTTCCCTTTGACAACTTCATGATGAGCATCCTTCAGATGCTCAACGTGGCTCCTTCCCAACTTCACCCGAACACCTGGGGCGTCTATCCAAGCTTTCCGTGTCATATGTGACATATTCCGTTTGTCTCTCACTCCTTCAACTTTTCTAAGCTACTACACCTCTCACCCGAACGAGCCTGTTATCTGGCATTCACTTATCAGTCGGTCGGGTAATGTTCTTTTCAATTCCTTCACCACCTCTTATAAGAAGTTCAAGGGTAAATTTTTCAAAATTTTCATCCAACTCGAAGGCACGGAGTTCTTTTTCTGATGAAGCTGGTCGGTCGAGGTTTCCTATGTTTTGGACTAGGAATCCTTCCAGGTTTAAGGAGTGGCCTCGTCCGACACTGCCGATGAGCGAGAGATTTACTCTCTTTTTGATAAGCTCCCGAGAAGACTCCCTACATGGAAGCTACTGGTCGTGTACACGTTGTTTGAGCGTTGGACGACCTTTCAAGTTATGTTGGTTTTCTTTAGCTTCGATCGGACATTTAGTCTTTAATTGATATTCTTTTTATTGATAAAGACACCATGCAGAAAGAGGTCCCTCAAGCTAACAACCTACAAGGCCTTCCGCGAGAGGGTTGCTCAGCGGGGCAAAGGCCACCCCGACATGAAAACTGTGGTTGTTGGCAAGTAGTCTACTGCTGGTGCTGGTCCTTCGGCCCCCTCTGGCAAGAGCAGGAAAAAGCCATGGGAGGGGGGGAATATAGCTACAATGACCCGCTCCCTGGGCGCCATGCCAACACCCCCTCCTTCGCGTGCTTCTCCCATCGTCATCGATTCTCCCCTAACCGACGACTTCAAACATCCACTCACCGTTGCTGCCGTCGAGCCTACTCGTGAGGCTTCAAGGTCACCCCTATCCATACTGGGGTGACTTACAATTTTCCAGGGGGGTGAAGGTTGGCCTGAACGTCACCGTCCAGGATCTGGTTTGGGCCATTCCCAAGGAAGACTTGCTTCAGGGTGGTATCAAGCTATTATACCGGGGACCCACCTGGGTGTCGGTGAAGATAAAAATTCCTTAAGCTATTGGAATATTTCTTCACATTTCTTGTCCATGATGAACTTGACTGCCTTGCGGAGCAGTTGTACCGTCTGCCTTGTCCGCTCAACCAATCGAGGGACAAATTTGGAGAGGGCAGTGAGACACCCTATGAGTTGTTACACCTCTTTCATATTTTGAGGGCTTCGCATCTCGACTATGGTCCGACATTTGTCCGGATTGGCCTCTATGGCTCGGTGGGTCAGCATGAAAGCCAAGAATTTTCCATCTTCAACGCCGAACGCACACTTCTCCGGGTTGAGCCTCATATTCGTCCGCCTCAGCGCTTCGAAGACCTCCTACAGGTCTTTGATGTGTTGGTCGTATGAGTTCGACTTCACCACTATGTCATTCACATATACCTCCAGACACCGACCGATAAGTTCCTTAAAGACCTTATCCATGAGTCGCTGGTAGGTTGCTCCAACGTTTTTCAGGCCGAAAGACATTACTTTGTTGTAGTAATTGCCACCGTCCGTCATGAAGGCGGTTTTCTCCTTGTCCCAAGGGTGCATTCTTATCTGGTTGTAGCCAGAGTAAGCGTCCAAGAAACTCAAGATCTTATGATCGGCTGCTCCTTCTACCAGTCGATCAATGTTAGAAAGTGGGTATGAATCCTTCGGACAAACCCTATTCAAATTCGTGTAATCGACGCACATCCTCCATTTACCATTAGGTTTGGTGACCATGACAACATTGACCAACCAAGTGGTATACTGGGCCTCTCGAATGAACCTGGCTGATAGAAGCTTTTCAACTTCCTCCCTCGCTGCGAGCCTCTACTCCTCACCGGGATTTCTCTTCTTCTGCGCAACCAGGCACACTCCTTGTACATGGAGATTTGTGAGTGATGATATTTGGGCTTACCCCCAGCATATCGGATGTTGTCCACATGAAGAGATCAACGTTCTTCTTCAGCGCCTGGTGCACGAGCTCGACCTCGACCATTGCTATGGTCGTGCCCACGTAGGTGCTATGCTCATTGTTGAGAAGGGGAACTCGATGTAGCTCTTTTCTCTCTCTTCTAGCCTTTCTTTGGTCGTTATGGGATCCAGATTGACTAAAGCAACTGTGTGGTCCTTCGGTGCTGTTGAGCCTTTCTCCGAGGGGATTTTCGTTTTCGGGAGAATTTGCGCTTACGGGATCGGTCATGCTGCACAAGTTCCACCCTAAGGCTCTCTACGTAACATTCTCGTACAATCTTCTAATCCACATGCACTGTAAGAATGTTTCCCAACAACGACAAAATTTTATTGTGAGGTGTTGTGTTGAGACGACCGCCCTCAGTCGGTTGATTGACGGTCGTCCCAACAGGATGTTTTGTGAGGTGTTGGCATCAATCACCAGGTATCGGATTTTTATCGTTTTGCTTGCCTTCCTCTTGTCGAAGGTGGTATAAAGGTCGATGTAGCCTTTGGTACCAACCTTCTCACCCGAGAAGTCGCCGACATCATCTCTGCCTCAAGTATCCTCATAGCTTTAAAAGTTTTCCAGTAAAGGATGTCTACGGAACTTCCCTGGTGTACCAACGTCTTCATGATGGTGAATTTTTTGATGTCGACTAATATCACCATGGGGTCATCTTGCGAGGGGTTGACCCCCTTGAATTCTTCGTCGGTGAAGGTGATAGGTGGTATACTTGGCTGGAATGACATCGCGTTCCCCTGATGCACCATCTTGAGGTGCTTCTTCCTAGCGCTGTTGGAGCTGCCTCCACTGGTGAATCCCTTAGCTATCGTATTGATGACCTCACGATCACCCCTTATTTCGTTCCCTCTCGGGGGGTCTCCTCTTCTTGGACGATCATCTCTTCTCGGCCGACGCTCAGGTCGGCGGTCATTCTCCTACACCCTCGATGGGTGTAGTCTCTTCTTCTTACTCGTTCTTCCTTTCGTGGGAACCGCTTTGCCCCTCGCCCCCCTGCACGATACAATTTTGATGCCCGACTTGGGTAAGTTCCTCAATCTTATCCTTTAAGGCTTGACACTCCTAAGTGGTGTGCCCGCTATTATGATGATATCGACACCTACGGGTATGGTCAGCATTATCAGGGCTTGCAACCTTCCTTGGCGGCGGAATCAACTCGACGCTTAGGGCCTCGCCCAAGATCCTCTCCCTGTCGGCAGTCAAGGGGGTATACCTTGTAAAACGGCTCCCTGGTTGTCTCTGTGTCTGTCCCCTTGACCAAAAGCTGGCCAGACTTAACACTCTTTCTCTTCCTTTCCTTTTTCTTCACTAGCCTCCGCTCGGGCTTGGTTACAGAACTCTCTCCGCTCCTCTAACTATATGAACTTGGAGGCTTTTCTCCTAAGCTCGTCCAAGTTGGTGGCCGGCTGCATGCAGAGGTTGTCGGCAAACGGTCTCGGTTGTAATGTCGTCAACATGTGGTGCACAACCACATCAGGGCTCAAGTTTCGGATGCTCATAACTACCTTTCTGAACCTATCAATGAACTTTCTTAGAGACTCTCCCTTCTCCTAGCGAATACCAACCAGGGTGATGGAGGTCAGGTGGTGCGGCCGATTGGTGGCAAAATGTGTCTCAAACATGAACACCAATGTTGCGAAGCTATCAATAGAATTGGGAGGGAGCTTCATGAACCAACTCAAGGCTCCTCTTTTCAACGAAGTAGGGAACAATTGACACCAGATCGCATCCTTCGAGGTGTAAAGACTCATGTGCGTGGTGTGCGCATCCATGTGCTTGTCCAGGTCGGTTGTGCCATCATAGCGCTCCCTATTGAAGCCCTTTCACTCTTCTGGTAGTGGTACCCCGATTATGGAGTCGATAAAAGGATGTCGACAGACCGAATCGAGGGTTTTGGTCACCAGGGTCAACGTGTTCAGGTAGGACTCACCATCCACCTCTTGAGTGTGGACCTTATCCTTTGGTTCCTCAGCAGTCCTGAGGCCGGTGAAAGACCTGCCAACAGGGTTGGTCGATTCAGCAGACGATCCCCTTTCCCTGAGCTTTTTCTTCATCTCTTCATTATCCTTTCAGAGAGTTAGGATCTCATCCTCATTCTTTTGTGTGATCTCCTCATTCCTCCTTTTCATCTCCGTCATCTCCCTCTGTAGAGACATTAGTAGTGTCATCTACTCAGCTTCAAACATTCTCTCACTTGCCATGCTTCGAGTTGATACCATCTACTTTCTTCTTAACACGAATTCTCCCAACCCCATGGTGGACGCCAATTGTTCTCGAACAGGGTTGGGGCCCAGAGAACTATTGAGACTGCTCCTCCCTTGATCGGTCAGTCGGAGGACACTTCATTTCCTCTCCAAGCAAGCTCTTTCCTCTCCTCTACTCGTTCCACCTCTCAGTCTTCTCGAAGCCTAGACTCGGATAGTACCTGTAGAAGACACTCCGACGTTCAAGTCAGTTTTAGTATTCGACACTCCGTAGTCAGAGCACTGTATGATGATGCACCTGGTTCTTGGAATCTATGCTATTTATGTTATTTTAGTGGGCCTTTCTCATTGGGTCAAATTAGAGGGCTTGGGTCATGCTTAGGAATACATTACCTAGCTCTTAACCATTGATTAGCTTGATTAACTTTGCTTGAGCGTAATTGGATTCGTGGTGTTGGTCGGCCCATTGATAAGGACCGAGACATGCTATCGGTCGGTCCATTGATGAGGACCGAGACATGGTATTGGTCGGTAAGGTCCGTCGTACGGGTCTCCCCGGTACAGAAAACAAAATTGATACAATAAATGCTATTTATTAAATGGTGATTTCAATTCTAGAAAGATGAAAAATAATTAAAGAAAAATAAATTCACTTAGAACTAAGTTCGATTAATTCCACTTAAGTTTTGGCGATCGGTATTCCTCCGCTACTTTTGATCCACCTTTCTCGTTCTTATATAGTGTTCGGCCTCTATGTTTTTAGTTTTTCGACCAATACTTTCTTGGTCTTCTGGTTGCTATTTTCTCGTGTCCATATGAGATGGAAGTTACCAACAAATATACTCCAATGTTCAAATTAGTTTATAAGTATTTAGATGGTTTATAAATGTTATTTCACTTAACTTTTACATATCCTTTGAACTTCTATTTATACTCATTTATGGTGGGCTTTCTCAATAGATTATGAAAAGTGTTGGGTCTTCACTCAGGTCTGAGTGTTCTAGCCCATGTTATTATGTTACTATATTATTTGATTATTTTATTGAATATATGCATAGGTAATCGTATCCACAAAGTGTGTTTAGTGATGTTAATTTATAGGTCTATCCTAGTCGAGATGGTGATACACGTTTGGTTGGACAAATCATATGTTTGGGTATAAGGTTGAGTCAAGAAACCGATATGTCAAACAATACATCACTTATTTTGCAACTTATTAAAAAATAATTTCAAATTTTACAGAATAAATTTTTTAAAATTAATTTGAAGAAAAAAAAATCAATTCTTACTTATTCTAGACAGATTAAAAACATATTTAAATATAATTAATTCAAGTAATTCCTAAATTATTTAAATGTTGCATCAAAATCATTTACTTAGTTAAATCAACGAATTCGATCTTAAAGTTATGCCCACCTAATTTTATTTATGTTATTAACTTAATTTTAATTCTTAAAAATGATTATTTGTAATAAGTTCCCATCGGTTTCTTTAAAATATATATTATTTTTATCCTAAAGATTTCCTCTAGAAAAATTTAACTATATAATAATAATGAAAATTCTAGCACGATTATAACATAATTTTTAAAAAGATAAATATAATAATTTTTTAAAAATTTAAATTTATTGTATAAATTTTTATTATAATTATAAAAATAAGAAACAAATTCTTTTGAATCAATCATGATAAATATCTTCCTCCTTTCAAAAAAATCTGAAACATACTTGTGGTCATAAATATTTATTGTCAATTTATATAATTCATAATTATATAATATATAGATCCGTCTCTCACATTTTAGATATTATACATGTATTTGTGTTCGTGTCAGTGTCCGTATTGGTATCTGTTTTATATAGCACAGAAGTCAAATTTTTTTATTAAAAATTACATTTATTTTCATGTATATGTCTATTTTACATGTTTAAGAGACAGTATTGGTAATATTGCAATTTCTTTTTATAATCATGTGTCTTTATCTCTACAAGTGTTAAAGTGATTTTTGATTCATATTCATACCCAACCTACCCACGTTCCTGTAAGACTTAGACAATCCGACTTAATAAGGATACTGGATCCATTGGATGGGATGAGTTAATAATACTTAATCATATTGATTAGTATATATTTAGCAAATTGATTCCGCAGATGAATCCTAACGCACCCTTAAAATAAGTTTTCTTTTATTGATTTATTAAACAAGTGAGTTGAAAAAAATTCCAATCTTCAAAGTTCTCCCATAAAGTAAGTTTCATCTTCTATAAAACTTCAATTAACTCCTAAAATAAAGTATTGTATTATAATAAATCATAATATTTTTAGGTGTTAAGTGGATGAATCCTTAAATACCTTTTCAAATTGTATAAATTATTAAAATATTCTCAATCGTAAATTGATTCCTAAATATTTTATATTAACAATAAATTGATTTTAATTAATTTTTATTATTTGTAAGTTAATTATAAAGTTAAATTTGTACTCAACTTGCATAGGTTCTACTCGACCGAGTCTGACTTGAGCTTAACTTGACTCATCCTACCTTGCATGACTTAGATCCAATCTTGCTAGATTTTTCTAACTTCAATTAAATCTAATTGGGCTTGACACAACTGGGGCAGACCTTGACTGGGGGCAACTTTATGGTTGTAAATCCCTGCACCATATCATTTAAAACATGTACCCAACATAAATTTTAAAATTTAAAATTGTCTTTTTTTTTAAATGCTACAAATGAGTGTTGTGTTACTGTGGTGTGCATTTTGAAGCCCTTATCTTTTTTTGAAATGCTACAGAGGAGTGTTGTGTTACTGTGGTGGTGTGCGTTTTGAATGGAAGTGGTGGTGGTGTAGTGAGTTGCAACTGTGGCAATGGTGTAGTGACTTTTTTTTTTTGCAACAATGACAATGGTGCCCACTTCTCCTCTAGTGATGGGTCGTTCTCTCTACGTAGCCATCTTCCTCTCCGCTGCTGCTACCGTGCAACAAGCTCAGTGGTTCATATAGTGTTCAGTGCGTATGGGTTGGGTGCAAATGCAGTGTTGTTGGGTGCCTCAATGAAAGTAAGGTTTTATATCATTAAGGGCAAATAAGTCTTTTCAAATAATATTATTGGGTGCAGTCTTAATTGATATGGTGCAAGGAGAATTTGCCCAACTTTATTTGATCTAAGCTCGGATCGACTTGACCTTAACCCACTCCAACAAAGTCATACTTGAGCTTGATTCTATCTAACTAATCTTAACTTGGGCCAAGTCTTACCAGCCTAACATAAGTTTGTTTGGGCTGGACCTAAACTGACTTGAGCTTAGCCCGACTCAATCCCATCTTTACCAAGACTTAACCTATGCTAGATCTAACTTAGTTCAACTTAACTTAGATCTAATCCAACCTACATGGGTCTACTACAAAAAATATTAAATTACCAGCAAAAATTTAACGACGAATTTATTATCGATGAATGACATTATCGACGGATTTACCAACAAATCTAAAAATTGAAAAAATATAAACGCTAATCAATATCCGTCTGTAACTAGACGTCAAACTTATTAAAGATAAAAGTCCATTCTGCTACAAGATAGAGTTGAGCCCAATTCACAAAGTATAATAGTTGGTAACCACTAAATCAAGCTATTTACTAATTTTGTTATGATTCTTATTATATTATTATTATTATTAGTATTATTGTAATTATTATTCTTACTAATAATATCAATATTATTATAATTATTGTAATTAAATTTTATTAATAATAACATTAGATTATTAATATTAATGTTATTACTGTAATTATTATTCATATTAAAAATACGATAATTATTAATATTACTATTATTATTATTATTGTAATTATTATCATTGATATTATTATTATTAATAAAATTCAGAATATGTCAACGAATGGATTTTGGTGTAGTGGTTAGAGACTCTTCTAGCTAGTGGTTCCAAGTAACAATTATAAATAGTAATATAATTTTTTAATAATAAATAACATTTTTAAATATTAATAATAATAATTAATAATATTAATAATTATAAATGATCTAACTTGACCTCAATCCATTTTTTGAATTCTCTCTGCCTAGTCTAACTTAACCCATGCTTCATCCAACCCTGCTTATATGGTCTTAAGTTCGAATTTTTATTTAGTAAATAATTTTATGCGTATATAGATTTTTCTAAAGTAAATATTTATTTTTTACTATTCATTTTTAAATAAGATTTTTTTACAAACGACCATAGATTGACCTTGATCCATAGAACTTTTGTGAACATTTTGGTACTATGAGTTTTTTCTTATGTAAGTTTTTTAGTCCTATGGAAATTTTTGGTCACGACCCATGTGGTTCAAAGTCAAATTCTATGGGTTGGGCCAAATTGACAACGCCTACTCTCTCTCTACATATATTAAATTTTGTTAATGTTATTTTCATTATGTATAAACATAGATCTTGACTTTTTTGAATCATAAGGGTGTTATTTTTTTTGTTATGTTGGGTAATGGTAAGCGAAAGCAAACTTGGATCAACATAACATGAATGATAGTAAAAAAAATCATATTAGTAATACATTCTATTCTAACATAATAAAGCAAATGGCGAGAGTAATATTATTAAAAAAATCATTTTTGAAAGATTTTTTAAATACTTTATGAAATTTTACAACATTCATAATTTTTTTAGATTCTCCTAACAAATCCAATAAAAAAATCTATAAAAATATGAAAAAATTTAGTAGAGAAAACTTAAATTATAATTGTCAACATGTTATTTATGTTAGAGTACAAACAAGAGCTTCATAGTCTGTTTAGTCTATTTCCGTGAGACAGGCTTTAGACAAAGAATTTGTAGACTAAATTTTAAAATTCCCAATACATACATGCTTTCAAAAATTTCTCTAGTAGAAAATTTATGAACTTAGGGTGACAATAAGAATGGAAAGGTCCATTCAAGGAAAAACTTAAAAATCACCATTTCATGTGAGCCTTCACCTGGAAGAACCATGGGAGATCAAATATCACACAGAACCCTAGCTACGAAAAGAGAAGATTGTTTTACCAACATAAACAAATTACATAAAGAAAACAAATTACAACAAGCATTCCTCTGTTTCTTCCTCAATTATACAAAAAAACCTAGTTGCAACTCATTACATGTTAGCTAACACTCATCAACCCCTACATATTGCGTTTGCTTCATTATGCACAAAATTATTGATCATGTTCGTCCTCTGTAGCATTAATCTTCTCATATAAAAGTCTACACTCTGCTAAATATTGTATTATGCTTGTTGAAATATATTGAGTGATTTGGCAGAGATTCTGCACCCCTGTTTCAAGAACCCCTTCATTCAACAGGTGTAAAGCCAAATTGTGATGCTTTAGTAGAGACAAGCCAGTTACTGCAGGATCAATTTCGTCCTCCACACCGCTGAAGGCCCATATTCTGCTATTTTAAAATATTCGGAAACTAAAAATCACGAGTACACCAACTATGAAATAATCTCCAAGCAAAGTCACAAAATAATGCACCTTATTCAGAAAGCTTTCAATAAAACCACATGTCTCCAAAAACAAAAGCCATATCAACTAGTATCAAATTATCGGTGGAAAGAGCTAATATGTGTACTCTTCCAATAGGTACATCCACGAGATTCAATTGCTCCATGGAAGAGTAGTTTCCCTTCTCCCTAAACTCGTTTGCTGAATCAATGAGGTCCTTTATCTTCACAATAAAATAAAGAAACCTACACCACCACAACTAAAAGTAAATAACATTCAATTTAAGCATACACAAAAAAAACATTTGTGTTTAAATCAACACGAAGATTCCAATTACCTGAAGAATGAGCCACAAAAAGTGAGGAGAAAGCGTTTAGAGATTGTGACAGCCTGCAAGGGAAGTGTTCAGAAAAATTAAACAACATTAACAAATTGCAACAAAAGAAAGTAATAACCTGCTAACGTAACAATGATAATGATAATAATCTTCCACAAAAACCTATTTCATTCCGCTTAAATATCAAATAACCACTTTCATTTTTGTTGTAAGAAATATTGTGTACAATAACAAAACGAAAAAAAAAATCACAAATAAATTTAAACAAGAGATACCTCATATACCAAATTTGCAAAATGTATTGTAGTTCTAGGAAAAAAAAATGTATTGTTCCCAGAAAAAAAAAACACATCGTAGTTCTAGAACAGAAATGCATGCACGTGAGAACAATTTATTCATAAAAACAAATAACTTACTAAGAGTTAGGTAGAGAAGTGATCTAGGGCGTTAAAATGAGAAAAATGAAAATTAATTTCGAAAACCTTAATAAGACAAACGAAAAGTACAGGGAAAATATCTGTTGAGAGATGAAAATCAAAAGAGTTAAAAATAATTTGTAGTCCTCGTGCAAGCAACAAAAAGATTCCTCACGTTGGAGAAAGAGTGAAGTCTGTAAAAAAGATTTTCAAGAAATCATAATGTGTCATATAGAAGCTTTCTTGTGCATATGCTTTAGCATTCTTAAATATGGTACTATTTATGAGCTTCTAATTGTCGCAGATGATGATTGCAATCCACATACACTTCCAAATTAAATTATCCTTACTGCTAAGTTCTAAAGTCCTAAAATGTTGAAAATTATTCATGGCTTGGTCATGTTGGACTAACCATACTCCAATCCACCTACTACACATGTTCCAAAACCTTACATGTGAAGAATAAATGACTCAGTTTTCACCATCTCACCACACATAACCACTCCAAGAAAAACCATAACTACTGATAAGGAAATCAGTCAGTAGAAAAATTTAGTTTTATTGTTATTGACAATTTAAAAAATATTAAATATTATTTATATTTTTTAATTATTAACGCTATTAAAGTTATGTTGCAAAAATGAGTTGAACCTATATCCACTAAATACAAGGGCCTCTAACAGTAGACCAAAGCTATTTAGTCACCAAATTATGATTATTATTATTATTTTTATTTTTGATATTGATATTATTATTCTTCACAATATTATTATTTATAATATTAATAATATTAATAAGAGTTTCAATAATAATAATGTTATTATTAAAATTAAAATTAAAATTATTATTTTATTATTATTATATTTATTAATATTATTAATTCTAATATTTTTATTATTATACTTATTGATAATATTAATGTTGTTATTAATATTATTATTATTATTAATTTTATTAATAACATTATTATTATTTTAATTATTAATATTATTAATGTTATTAATATTTTTATTATTAATATTATTATTATTATTAATATTAACATTATTTTTATTATTAATTATAATAATATTATTAATATTTTTATTATTAATACTATTATTAATATTCTTACTAACATTATTATTATTGATATTAATATTATTATTATTATTCTAATTATTATTAATGTTAACATTATTATTATTATTTGTATTATTATTAATGTTATTAGTATTTTTTACTAATATTATTATTAATATTATTAAAATTATTATTATTATTATTATTCTAGTTATTAAGATTATTATTATTATTATAATTATTAATATTGTCATTATTTTTGTAATAATTATTAATTTTATTAATATTAACATTATTCAACAATGTTAATGAGGTGAAAAAAGAAGAGCAAAATATACATAAATTGCTGGGAGAATAAAAATATAGAATAGTAGTCAATTGTGTGACTGACTTTCTAGGTCTGATTTTGTGACTGATTTAGTGACTGATTTTCTATGATTGATTGTGACTGGTTTTTTGTTATTGAGTTTTTGTGACCAATTTTGTGTGACTAAAAATGTATTCACTATTTCAGTTATGAAATCATAAAAATAACTTTTGGTAACTGATTTAGTCACTGATAGTGATCACATTTTTCGGTCATTAATTTGATCACTAATAGTGACCACATTTTTCGGTCGCTGATTTCAATTACTATTCAACAACTTTTTAATAGTGAACACAAGTGTCATCACCTAATACAAATCTTCTAAGACTTAGATTTTGTCTTATTTCCACTTTATTCAAGTACTCTCCATGCAAAATGTTGTGTTGATTGTAAGGTGTTCACTTTCCATAACATAATGTATAAGTTTTATGTTTTCCCTTACAATTTTTCATTAGTTAATTGAACTGTGTATTTGTCTACCCCTTCATCTCTCCACACCCATACATCCTCCAAATTCGTGCATAAAGTCTTTTATTCTACTTTTACCATGAGGTTTGCTATACGACCTTTTCCCACTCAAACCAACCTTCATCCATTCCAAACACCATTCTCTTATATTTGCTTCTAGACTCCTAACTTCGCTATTGTTGTCGTCATTTTTTTTTTTGAATTTGCATACGTTTTATGTAGTCTAGTCATGAGAGGAGAGTCACCTGGTCACCTATCCTCCCAAAAGTATATCTTATCACCTTTTCCAATTTTCCAAAGAATATTTTCATCAAAGTAATTTTCTCCTACTTCCTTTCCACATACTTCTCGTAAGTCTCTCCACCACCTTGATTCATGCACAAGCCTACCATTTTTGTTCGACTTTCTCCATGTCCCATATTTTGACTCAAATACTTCCTTCCACATTCTTTTTTTAATTGTTCGCAGCTACCATTTCTATTTGACTAAGAGTGCAATATTGAAAAATCTAGTATCCTTGATACTTAGTCCATCATGTTCCTTAGGTTTACACATATTTTTCCATTTTATCTAAACAATTTTCCTACCCTTTTCATTCCATCCCCACAAGAAATTTCTTTGTAGCCTTGTGATCTCCTGGAACACCCGAGGTTATGCTTTGAAGAAAGATAAATAATGCAAAGGGATAACTGTGAATACTAACTTAATAAAGCATACTCTACCATCAAAATATAGGTATCAACCATTCCATCTAGTCAACGTTTTTTTGATCTTATTGACCATACTTTCTCATAAGTTTTGCTTTCTCGGATTTCACCCCACAGGTAAGTAATCCTAAGTATATGAAGTGTACATTCATAACTTCATAGTTCTAGGATTTTAGAGTATTTGTGCAACTCTTAATCCTCAATCCCTATCTCAATAATTTTCCTTTTATGAAAGTTGACTTTAAACCTAAACACAATTTTAAAGCATCTCAAAATACTCTTTATAACAACAACATAACAACATTTTGAGGCTTTCATTACATAAAAATAAGATATCATTTACAAATTGGAATAAATTATTCTCAACTTTTATTTCCACTTGTATTCATCCTTTCTAGCATATTTTTCCATCTAGCCTTCCAAGTCCAAACAAACCTTCAGCTGCTATTAAAAATAAGAATGAAGTTAAATGGTTCCCTTGTCTAAGTTCTCTAGTAGGTGTAAACTCCAAAGTATGATTGTTATTTACTAAAATAGAAACAGTAAGTTATTCCAAACAACCTTTCATCCATCTAATTCATTTACTCGCGAACTTTTAATCGCTCTATCATATATATATATATATATATATATATAAATATATATATGATAATCGCATTTTACTGAATCATTAACTTTTTCATAATCTAACACATAGTAACATACATTTTATTTGTTTATTTGTGCACCTAACTTTTTCCACTACTTCATTTGCCACTAAAATACTTTATAAAAGCTTTAAACCCTTTTGAAAAGCTAGCTATGTATTATCCATGATATAGTGTAAAACCGCTTTTAGCTTATTGATTATTTTTTTGGAGATTATATTATATATGTTCCGTATCAATGAAATAAGTCTATACTCATGAAGATCTATTGGAATATCTTCTTTATCCACTAAGGTTATGAATGATAGATTTGACTTTCTTTAAGATTTTATCTCCTATATATTTAGAACACATTTAGGCACTGTTTGTTTCCGTGTGTGATCAAGGAGGAAGGAGGGGCGAACGAGTGGAATTCATGTTTGGATCCGTTTATTTGAAGGCGTGGGTGCGGATGGGAGAGCGAAGTGGGAAGCTTTTCTCCTCCTCACAAAAGTGAGAAGATTTGGGAGGATTATAGGTGGCAAAGACCATACAAATAGCATTTTACTTTTGTACCCTTTAAAAACTTTGTGCACATGTGAATGAGTTTACACTCTGGTGCAGTTATGAGCTAATGACTTTTCTTTTCATTAGACTGTCCAGTGCTATCAATTGTAGAAGAATCTTAACCAAAATGGTAGACCCCGTGAATGTGAAAGTGAAGTTGTGTTTGCTATAAATGAAATTAGGTTTGATTGTTGTGTTGTGCCCAGAACAAAGAACAAACGAGAGAGAAGTGGTTTGAGCAAGATAAAACTCACTGGTTTGCGCACTAGTTTGTCTCCATTTTTTCGAATTTTCCAAAATCGATTTTTATTACCGGACAAAATCATTATTAGACTTAATTACAGGACTTGGTATCAGAGCCACAAAACTCTGATACCCGACAAACACAAAGCAAAGGCAACGGTGCACAACCATGGCAGATGCACCAGAAAAGAATAATGCCAACAAAGCAGAGCACGAAGGAGGAGGTGCTAAGAAGACCTA